>Ga0209960_1003153_pt1 | contig 14841 bp, 16 predicted proteins | sample ThiBiot_500_plan_2_FD_183947 | JGI IMG/M metagenome (GOLD analysis project Ga0209960, IMG submission 183947) | Wastewater bioreactor microbial communities from Cape Town, South Africa - Thiocy_expt_500_plan (SPAdes) | ecosystem: Engineered > Bioreactor > Thiocyanate-remediating >... | reverse complement strand
CTAATATCTTTTCCACCAGATTGAAGTTTTAATGAAAAATCTCTAACTAACCACATAAACTAAAAAAATAAATTTGATTTAATTTAAAAAAAAAAAAAAAAAAAAAAAAAAGTTACTGGAAGTGGAGCAAGTGAATTTTCAAGGTATTCTTTTGGACTAATATCTTTTCCACCAGATTGAAGTTTTAATGAAAAATCTCTAACTAACCACATAAACTAAAAAAATAAATTTGATTTAATTTAAAAAAAAAAAAAAGAAAAAGGAAAAAGACTTTTGGAAAGAAAGCATTTAAATCTGAAGGTGATTCAACATCAGAATCAGCTTGACTTTTAATATGTTTTGTTAACTCCACAACTAAACTATTTTTTTTTTTTCCAAAGTACAATTATATTTCCTTTCTTCTTTTTTTTCCCCCAAGAAATCAAGAAAAGAAAAGAAAATAATACGATAATCTATCTAGAGCTGTTTCATCAATACTTCCGACTGAATTATACACAAAAAATGAAGAAAGTAAAACTGCTAATGAAAAAATTTGAATATCATAAGTTTTGCTTTTTGTATAAGATCCTAAACCCTCTGTATCCAATAAAATAATATCAGTATCTTTTGGAAAAGCAGGATGATTGATTTTGTCTGGATTTATAACCCACATCCATATTCCTTGGGTGCAAGGTTCTAGATAGAAAAAAAAAAATCAATCATTAAAAGTTGATGTTTGGAATCAATGAATAATATAGAGATTTCTACCAATTGTTGATCCAATATCAAATCCACCATTTGAATTTGCAAGTTTATTTAAAATGAATGATTTTCCTGTCCGATATAAACCTGAAAGTATTAATTAATTTTTTTTTCGTTTTTTTTTTAAAAAAAAAGGAATTGAATCTAATTGATAAAAGTATCATATATTACCAGCAATTGTGATCACCTATTTAAATTAAGAAGATAATTTAGAAATAAAATAAACTAAAATGTTAAAAATTAAAATTTTACAGTAACTTTCCTCTTCAAATTTTCAATAATCTTGCAGCTTTCTTCATGAAATACAAATTTTCTTTTTGGGTCATCTTTCCCTTCTTTTCGATTCTTTATAGACTCAGGAGAGAGAACAATAAAAGGTAGTGGCCCATCCATATCTTATTTGCAATCTACTGGTACTTTGAAATCTATTGTATTATACATCAATTTAAAGTCAAAACAAAAATAGAAAGTTTTTTTTCAATTCAAGTATTCAAAATTAATATTCTCTTTTTCTTATGAATATGTTATTGCCCATTGAAATTGTATTTCCACTTCCTTCAATAAGATTCCATTAATTATACACCTTCATAATAATTATTATTATACTTGCAAGTTCAATTTCAGGTTCATTTATTTCACTTTGTCTTTTTTTCTCCTTTGGTTTTTTCCAAAAAAACAGTCAATATTTCAACAAAATAAGAAAGGATAATATGAATGAATGAATGATGTATGTTGTATTAAAAAATTATTTGAATGAATCTTTAAATTGAAATGGGTTGAATCTTTGAACCGGTTCTTATTCGAACTAATTGTTAATTGAATGGCTTTCAATTATCAAATAAACAAAAAGTCAAAAAGATAAATGATTCCAAGAAGAACTGAAAAAAAAAAAAAAAAAAAGAAGAAAAAAAAAAAAAAAAAAAAAAAAAAAAAAAAAAGTAAAAAAAAAAAAAAATCCAAAAAAAAAAAAAAAAAAAAAAAAAAAAATGGCGGAAATGAAAAAATCAAAAAAAAAAAAAAAAAAAATGTTTGACTCTCTTTTGATTCTTTCGTTTCATTTCAAATGAATGAATCAAAATGAATCAAAATGTGGAAAAAATTTTAAAATGAAGAAATGAAGGAATCAAGGAATGAAAAAAAAAGAATGAAGAATGAAGGAGAGGAATGAATTTTCAGAAAATATAAAAGGTTTCGATTTTTTTTATTTCATTTCTTTTTTTTTCAAAAAAACATTTTTTTATTTCATTGACACTTTTTTTAAAAAACTCTTGAAATGTAGGAAAAGAGATAGCTTTATTTTTTGAATCTCTGGATTTCTAATTGTGACTTTATGTCAGTGAAAAGCTTTCTGAATGAGTGGATTTTATGATAGACATAATATGCTTACTTTCATTTTGTTCCTTGCCCTTTGCATGAGCGAGTGGACGTCAGCCCATTTATAGAATTCTTTGATTTTTTTCATTGATGGATGGACTTTTTCGTCAGCTATTGCTAGCTCCATCATGATGTTTTGTATGCTTGTTGGCTCATCTTTATCATTCCAATGTTTGAGCCCCAATTCTGGTCCAATGATATTAGGACCCTGATAGAGAATGATTTCGTTAGCAAAAGAAAGAACGAAGCATAATTGTCAACTTTCAACATATTTAGTTTGGTTCTTCTTCACCTCTTTCCGATGACCTCTAATTAGTTTGAGAATTAGGAATTGCTAGTTCTTTTCGAATTCAAAGCTTTTTTTAAATCAAAAGAGAGAGTCATTTTTTTGTGTGATGTATTTGAAATTGTTTGAATAAAAGAAACTTTCAAATTCAAAAATTTTTTAAAATTGAGATTGAAGAAATGATAGTGAATCCGTTTCAAAAGTGTTGAGAAAATCAGTCTGTCACTTTCGATTTATTGACGTCATGAGTTAAATCAACCAATCCAAAGCTTCCAGAAGATACCCGACAAAGGACAAGTAGGAAAATTTTTGGGGTTTTAAAAGGCATTCCATTTTGTTTTGCTCTTTCATCTTTTCTCCCTTTCTTTCTTTCTGACCCTCTTCTTCATTCTCACCTATTAATGACAACCTTTTGGAATTAGTGATTTGAAGACTGATTGAATTTTTCAATTTGTTATTTCAATGAAATCGATTTTTATTGAGTTTTTTGTCATTTTTTGTCATTTTATGAGATTTTTTGAATAATTTTTGGAAAAGTTTTGTGGCGCAAAATACAAATAAAAACAAAAAGAATTTTGAAAAATGCATTTTTCGTTGTAAAACTTGAATTGAATCGAATTGAATTGAGTTAAAGAGAAATTCATAAAAAATTTCTAATTTCTTTTTTTTTGAGAATAAAAAATAGTTATGCATACAACTCATTCAATTTGTTCCTAACTCATTTTTTTTTTTTTTTTTCTAATTAGAAATAAAATACAATAACAATGGCTTCATATTACCAATCTTATTCTACTCCTCCTCATAGTTTCTCAGCTTTCAAGGATTTCTCTCCATTGTAATAATTTTCATTTTCATTTTTTTTTTTTTCAAAAAAACAAAATAAAAAAAAATGAAAATGAAAATTATTAATTAATGTATTTATGTAAAATTTAGAAATACAACTTTGAGAGAACATTTGATCAATGTTTATTCTTCACTTGCATTAGGAATGCTTGCAGCATCTGTTGGTTCCTATGTTCATATGTACATTCCTATTGGAGGACTCCTTACAACTATTGCATCAATAGCCTTAATATTCCTTTTATTTGGAACTCCTGATCTTCCTGAAAATTCCTTACAAAGAAAAGCATATTATTATGGATTTTGTTTTCTTCAAGGTGTTTCAATTGGACCTCTCATTGATCTCCTCTTCTTTTATAACCCAGAGTATTATTTTTTTCTTTTCTTTTCCTTTTCTTTTCCTTTTCTTTCTTTCTTTTTTCTTTTCTTTTTTTTTTCTCTTTTTTCTTTTTTCTTTTTTTTTCGATTTTTTTTCGATTTTTTTTCTTTCTTTTCTTTCCAGCTTTTTCATTTTCAACATTCTCAACATTTTCACTAAATTTAGTATCATTGTCAAAGCACTTTCATCAACATTTGTTGTCTTCTCATGTTTCACTGCTAGTGCCCTCTTATCAAAAGATCGTACATATTTATATCTTGGAGGATTTCTTTCATCTGCAATCTCAACTTTACTCTGGCTTTCATTCTTTAATATCTTTATGAGATCTGAATCTGTTCTCAACTTTCAACTTTACTTTGGATTACTTGTTCTTTGTGGATTCATTCTTTATGATACCCAATTAATTGTTGAAAAAGCAAAACTTGGAAGTAGAGATTATTTAGTTCATGCCCTCACCCTCTTCACTGATTTCTTTGGTGTTTTCATTAGACTCCTTGCTATCTTTTCAAAAAATGAACGTAGTAATGATCGTGATCGCAGACGTAGATAAAAAATGAAAATAAAAAAATGAAAAGTTTAAATAAAAAAATGAAAATAAAGGATTTCTTTTTTTTGCTTTTCTTTTGAATACTATAGTATAGTATAGTATTCAGCATTGACATTTCAAATCCTCAGCTTTCATTCTTCAACTCGGAAGTCCAAAATAATCTCAAGAAAGAAGACCATTTAATAATAGGAGAACTCTGTTACTCAATAGAATTTCACCTCATTTTATCAATTCGCTCCAAAAGCTTATCAGGGAATCTAATTGAAAGCAGATGCGAAAGTGAAAATTTGAAAAGCTATACATTCTTGGAGTTGGGAGAAACTTACGAGAGACGAGCATTTGAGATAATCAACTTAATTATGTAAAAAATCAAAAAAGTAACAACTCCATGACGATACTACTTTTCATGAATTGGCAAAGGTAAGAAAGAGAATATTATTCTCAAAAAGTTGAATTTGCTAAGAGAAATCCTAAAATTGCAACATCAATCATAATTGATGGAATGGATCAATTCAAAACAAGACTCCCAAAGATGGTGACTCTAAGCAAGGGTTATGATCGAACAAAATCACTCAAAACGCATATAACTGCAGTGAAAATCCACGGAAAAAAAGGTGCACACACTTAGATCAAAACCAATATCCACACGATCCAAATCTTGTCATCAATTGTATTCCTAAGAACGATGCGAAAAACCAGAAAAAAATAACTTCCATGGAACTATAACTTTCTATTCGAATCTTTCGCGATGTGCACTCCTTAACTCGAAACGATCACATTTCCACATCACTTTGTTTTCACTCTAAAGAAAATGTCAGTTAGTAACTAAGAATTGGAAAATAAATACATTGAACAAATTCAATAAATAAATAAATAAATTCAATAAATTCAATAAATCCATACAAAAAAATAGCTTGTCTAATGATATCCAAGTCAGAATCTTCCATTCTAAAATGAGGATGGATGGTGAGAAAAGACCTGTTGATTAGACCGCCATTTTTTTTTTTTTTTTTCCAAAAACCGTTTTTTGTTCCTTCACTTTTCAAAAATCTTCTCAAAATAAGAGGCCAGCAAGCTCTTGTTTGATATTTCAATGTCTCAAGTTCTTCCCTAACTTTGCTTGTTTGAGATTGAATGATGCATCAAAAATGTATTTATTGAAGTGAGGATTTACAACATGATGGCTTTCAATTAAAAGTAGAAGCGTCTTCAAAGCTGTTCAAGTTTTTTCTTTTAGGGCCTTGCACTTGCGAGGAATCCCTGTCATCTTATCAATTACCTGTGCTGGAGCATATCAGATTAAGTCATTCCAGTTTTGATAAAATGTTGTCTCTACTTCATCCTTGGTTATCACCTCAAATTCAAAAAAGGGTCCAAGTTTTCCTAACCCCTCTCCATCTTGTTCATCTTCAGCTTTAACTTCCTCCCAATCAACATATATTGTCAGCTGCTGCAAAATGGATAAAGTTCCAGTGATTGCAAAACCTCAGTGTCCAAAGAATTGGAATCCAAAGAGAGAGAGTCTATAAGTTTTTTTAATAAAAAAAAACTTAAGAGTAATTGAAAGTATTACCTTTTCATTTTCTTTTGTTTCTGGATCTAACTTTTCATCCCCATGTTCAAGCCCTTCGTTTTCCCTGGCCAAGAGCTCTTGAAAATGTTTGGTTCATCAAATTATCAACAAGCTTCTCCAGATCTTCACGAATGTCATAAAGGTGAAATCTTTTCAAGTGGGATGCGAGTGAATCCATATGCTCTTTGATGATTGATTTCCAAGTTTTCAATAATACATTCCCACAATCTGGCATTGATGCAGCTTAACGAGAATATTTCTCTCAGTGGCTGGAACCAATTTAGTCCTTCCTCCTCTGCTGTGGATTTCCAAAGGTTAAAAGAAGCATCGAAAATGTAAGTCATGGATGTCAGTATTTTGAGGTTCTCAAAGATTAAGATTACCCTGGAATCAAATAAATAATCTTGAAAAAAGCTCTTCAAATTTTAAATGTTTGAGCATTCAAAAATTTCTAGCAGAATGAAAAATCTCGTTTTATAAAGTCAATATTGGAAAAAAAAAATAAAAAAAATCTTTGTGCATCTCCTACTTTATTTCTTTTCTAAAACATTTCTATGATCTGCAACACATTTTGTTGAACAATATTTATATTCCAATTTCTCAAATGCAACTAATCCTTTTAAACTTTTTTGACAAAATGAGCATAATAAATTTGCATTCAAATTTGGATTTGCACTTGAACTTAAAGCAGCCATTCTTTTCTCTGCTGCTCTTGCTCTTTTTTCTCTTTCCAAATCAATAGATCCTTGTTTTATTCCTGATACTTCTGGTTTTAATAATGTTGCTTTTTGTTTTTGTTTCTCTTTCTCTGCTTTTTCTTTAATTGCTTGTTGATAAGCTTCATCAAGATCCTTTTCATCTTGAGCTTTCTCTTTTTCTTTTCTTTCTTGAACTATAGTTTTCAGAAAAAAAAAGAAGGTTCAAATTAAAATTAAATTAAAATTAAAATTAAAGAATTAAAATAATAAGAATAATACCTCTCTTTTTCTTCTCTTTTTCTTTTGCTTTTTCTTTTTCTCTCTTTTCATTCTCTTTTTTTTCCATTTCTGGTGTTAAAGGTGAAGGAACATGAGCAAGAGTATAATTCCATTTTGAAGGTTCTTCAGCCATATAACGACGAAATACATTCCTTAATTCTCTAGTTTGACAATAATCATATGCAGTTTTCTATATAATTTCAATTTTGTTTAAATTAAACAAACAATCAAACAAAGAAAATAAAAAAAATTCAAACATTATTTGAAGATGAGATCGTTGGATCAGCTCCTTTATGTAACAATAAGTCAATAATTTCTTCATGTCCTTCAAGACAAGCAACTTGTAAACAAGTCATACTTTATTCGAAATTAGAAAGAATTTTTTTTGAAAGAAAAAAAAAAGAAGAAAAAAAAAGAAAATACTTTTTTTCATTAGTAATCGATAAATCAAGTGCAGGATATTGAGTAAATAAATCTAATAATAAATCTTTTCTTCCTTTAGAACAAGCAACAAATAGTAAAACATCTTCTCTCCTTTTTAAAACTGAATCATTTGAATGAGTTGAACTATCATCCTCTTTCTCTTTCTCTTTATCCTTATTCTTCTTTTTCTTTTTCTTTTGAACTTCTTTTTCTTTGATTTCTTTTGCTTCTTTTGCTTCTCGAGCTTCTTTTTCAGCTTCTTGAATTGATATTGTAGAAAATTTTACAGTTGTTAAAAGAGAGTAAATCCTTTCAACTTCACCAAAAGTTGGTCTCCTAGTTATAAATGGAATTTTTCTAATCCTAGTATCACCTTTTTTGAAAGGTGTTTCATCATAAGAATAAAAGATGTGTCTATTAGAACTAGGTGCTTGAATGAAAATAAAATCAGCTTCTGAAAGGAATTTTGACCACTCAGCTAATAAAATTCGAATGTCCTAGGAAGAAAAAATAAAAAATAAATAATGCATCAATATATAAGTTTAATGAGTTAAAAATATTTTTGTAATTTCAAAAAAAAAAAAAAAAAAACTTGTTGAAGAGCCATTTCATTATATCTTCTAATAGAAGCACCAGCTGATTTAATTTTTTTACCTGCATTATCTTTTGAAGATTGACTACCTCCTTGTTTTCTTCTAACAGTATATCTATGAATTGTTTTATGATTAACAACTTTATCTCTTTCAAAACAAACTCCTGCAAAATGTCCTCCAGAACACATAAATATAGCCCATTTTTTACTTCTAATTAAAGTTTTAACATTTTGGAGAACTTCATCCGTTGTAACATCTCTTGCATTTTTATAAGTTAATAATATTTTCCAAATTGTTGCGAATTCTCCTTCTTTTGTTTGAAACTCTATTAAAGGTGATCTCTCTTGTTTTAATAAATTATTTCTTTCTTCACTTTCTCCTTCACTTTCTGAACCAGAAATGCTTGATAAATCTTTATTTATTTATTTATTTATTTTTGAAGTTGCAAAAAATAATGTAATAAAATAAATAAATTAAATAAATAAATTAAAAACCTTCATTTTTTTCTATCATATCATCAAATTCAGATTCAGTTAATGGTTTCTTATTTTGAAGTTTTCTTTTAACATTAAATCTATGCCAATCTAATTTAAAATGTTCTCTTTGTTCTTCAACTCTAATTTTTTTTTTTTTCAAATATTTCAAATTTCATTGTTCTAAAATTTAATATAAAAGAAAAATAGGAAAAAATTACGATTCAAAAGTTTCATTACATGTTCTACAAGTTGCATTTAAGCTTTCCTTTTCAACATCTTCTTCTATCTCTTGGTTTTCTTTTTCAATTAAAGCTTCTCTAGTTAATTCTTTTTTCTCCTCCAATGTTTCACTCTCAAGAGTCTCTTTGTTTAAATTTTCATTAACTTCTTCTTCCTCCTCATCTTCCTCGTCTTCTCGAGTAGTTTTGAGATCCTTTTCAATTGTATATACAATAAGATCCTTTGTGAACTCATCACCAAGTTCAAACAAAGATTTCTTTTTCTCTTTCATATTCTCTTTCGTGTTTTCTTTCATTCTTTCCTTCAAAACTAATACTTATACCTATTTTAATATTCATTCATTTAGAAAAAATCATCAAACAAAAGAATAACATCAAAAAATGAGTTATATTCATTAGTTTTAATGACTTCAAGTTTTTTCGAAAGTGAATTAGGAATCAATCACAACAATTAATTGTGGAAAAAAAGAAAAAAAAAAAAAGAAAAATGAATGATATAAGTTGAATCAATCAAAAGGATGAATCAAAAGGATGAATCAAAGAATAGGAATATGAGTAAGCTTGTATCATTGTATAATTATTGTAATTAATGTTGAAGTATAAATGAATGAATGAATGAAACTGTTAGAAAATCGGGTTTGTTTATAAAGTCAAAAACTCAAAGGAATTGCGCAAAAAACCACGTGGATATTGACATTGCGTCAATCTTCAAACTCCAATCTAATCCATTTCATGAAACGAATCTAATATCAAAACTGTTCATTTTTTGTTCATTCAATCATAAAATTTTAAAGATTTAATTGAAAGATTGTTTGTTTTGAAAAGTTTAAGAAAATTTGTTCTATTTGAGAAATCTCTTTCAAAAAAAAAAAAAAAGGAATGAGCCAGAGAAAAAAGAATCGAAAGCACCATCACCAAAGCAAAGCCTTCAAAAGATATTGAAAAATGAAGTATTGTAGAAGTGAAAAGTTTTTAAATTTTATCTGTATGTTTTTGATGAAAGATATCGAACATCTAAACATCTATTTGCAAACATCTTGCTTTTGGGGTCCAAAGCTCTTTCCCAGAAATTCAGGCCAAAAATAAGTTTTCGATTGCTCCGTGAAAAAGTCAAAGATTAATTATTGAAATTAATTGTTGGAAGCAATTAATTGTCTTGACATGAGAGGTCTTCTCTTGTACCTCACATCCTTCTTACTCTTGCTCCAATCCTCTCAAGGTTTGTCTTTATTTCTTCAATTTATTCTATTGATTGATAGTGTTTCAAAAAAAAAAAAATTGTTTTGAACCTTTTGAACGATTCAATGTTTGTAATAGATCTGGTTCCTTGAATGAGTTATGTTATAAGAACTTTAGAATTGTAAATTGATTGATTTTGTTTTGAGTTTCGTTATTTGAAAGTTTAAGTGTGATATTGAGAAAGTTAATTAATTATAGAATGAAAGTGTTTCTCATTTTTTTTTTTTTTATTCAATAGGTGCTCTTAGTTCGAGTGATCAGGCTATCTTAGTCAATTTTTATAATAATTTAACATCAAAAGCAACTTTGTCTTGGACAACTACAGCTGACCTTTGTTCTCAACAAGGAGTTACTTGTGATAGTTCATCACCACAAAGAGTTACCACGCTGTAAATGTTTCTTCTTTTCTTCAAACTTGTTCGTTTCGAATTCACTTATTTAAAAATAATAGAACCATTCAAAATGTTGGAATTCAAGGAACGATACCTAAAGAATTTGGAAATCTGGCTAACTTACAATATATGTATTTTCATTATTCTTTTTTTTTTTTTTTTAAGCATAATTATAATTGATAATTGCATTAAACTGAATAATGATATTATAATAGATACTTAAATCAGAATCAATTAACAGGAACCATCCCAACAGAACTTGCTCAACTCACCAATTTAATCTATCTGTCTCACAATTAACCTTTTTCTTTTTCTTTACCTTCTTCTTTCTCATTCAAATAATGATAATTATAATAGATGGTTATATGGGAACAGATTCAGTGGAGAAATTCCGATTCAACTTGTTACTTTACCAAACTTAATACAACTGTAGATCAATCTCTTTCTCTCTTTTTTTTTTTTTCAAATTATTTCTCTATTTCTTCATCTATTTATTATTTCTATTTCTTTAGTGATCTTATGTCAAACTCTCTTACTGGTACTATTCCGACTCAACTTGGGCAATTTAAAGTATTGGAAATGCTGTAAAATCTTTTATTTGTTATATATACATTTTCATTTCATTTTTTCAACAAATAAATCAAATAGGAGGTTATCATCTAATCAATTGACAGGAACTCTTCCATCAGAACTTTCGAAATTAACAAAAATAAGATTTCTGTAATTCATTTTTGTTGTTGTTTTTCAATCAAATTAATTCAAATATTAGATGGATATATTCTACCAAAGTTTCAGGGACAATTCCACAAGAGTATCAATCATTAAGCACTTTAGTTTCAATGTAAGAAAAAAAAAAAAAAAATCTTGATTTATTACTCAAATTTTAATTAATTAAATAATTAAAATAGTTGGCTCTACAGCAATCAACTAACAGGAACGATTCCAAGTTGGATCAAAAATTTTCCATCTGTTAATACTGTGTAAGGATTTTTTTTTTTTTTTTTTTAATTAATATAAAAACTTTTTTTTTTTAAAAAAAAGGCAACTTGATGGCAACTATTGGGACTGTCCAGTTTTTAATTACTCTTCACCAAATTATGATAACGACTACGCTGGTTGTTCAGCAAGATGTGGTAAGATTCTTATTAATTAATAAATTAAAATTCTTTGAATATTAATTGAAAAAAAAAAAAAAAATTCAGATAATAGTTGTCCTGTTGGTCGTTGTGAAAATGGAGGGAGTTGTTCAACACGCCCAAGCTATCAATTCAATTGTGCATGTAAACCTGGATATTATGGACAAACTTGCCAACTACGTTTTTTTTTTTTTTTTTTTTTTTTTTTTTTTTTTTTTTTTTTTGAAATACAATCAAACCAAACCAAATAAATCAATAAATTTTCAGTCGTTTATTGCCCATATATTGGTAATGAAGGGAATGCAGAATGGAATCAAACATTTGCAGCAAACCAAACTGTTAATGGGAATTGTTTAAACGGATTCTCGGGTTCAATTTCAAGGAAATGTTCTTTAGTTGGAAATACTGGAGTTTGGGAGACAATGAGTGGTTTTTGTGATGGTCTCTTTTCTTTTCTTTTCTTTTTTCTTTTTTTTTCTTGAAATAAAAGAATCGATTAAATACAGATATTAATGAATGTCAATTGGGTGATGATAACTGTGATTCAATGGCATCATGTCAAAATAAACCTGGAAGTTTTGATTGTGTTTGTAACTTAGGATATTTAGGGAATGGGACTGTTTGTACTGGTAAGAAGTTACTCAAAAAAAAAAAAATGACAAAAATAAAAATTCAAATATCAAAAATTAATCATAGATGTGGATGAATGTCTTGATGAAGGAGATGGAAATAATTGTAATTTACAAGCAACATGTGAAAATGATATTGGAAGCTTTACATGTACTTGCAATACCGGTTATAATGGAGATGGCATTGATTGTTTTGGTATACTTTCTTGTTACTTATTATATCACATTTTCTCACAAAGATAGTCAAAAAAAAATAAAAATAAATAAATAAGATATTAATGAATGTTCAACAACAAATGAATGTGATGATCAAGCAACTTGTACAAACACAGAAGGAAGCTATAATTGTACATGTAATGAAGGATTTTCTGGGAACGGCACAAGTTGTAATGGTAAAGAATTACTCAAATCAAATCAAAAAAAATGTCATATTAAAATTTCTAAAATGAGCAGATATCAATGAATGTTTAACAAATAATGGAGGTTGTCATAAATTTGGTTATTGTACTAACAATTTTGGAAGTTTTTCTTGTGCTTGTAATTTTGGTTATTCAGGAGATGGTGTTACTTGTTCTGGTAAATCTTTATTTCTTATTTAAATTAACCAATTTTTTTTTTCTAAAAAAAAAAAAAATTCTATTTAAAACAGATGTTAATGAATGTTTAACAAATAATGGTGGCTGTCATGATCAAGCAATATGTAAAAATACAATTGGAAGCTTTACTTGTGATTGTAAGGAAGGATATTTAGGAAATGGATTTACTTGTATAGGTGCTTTTCTCTCTTGTTTCTTTTGTTTCTTTCTTTTTTTTAAAAAAAATACAATGCTATTCAAATAGCTATTACATGTAATGCAACTTCAATTGGAAATGCAAATTTTTCTACAACTTTGGCAGGGCATTCTGCGTTAGGAAAATGTGATGATTTATATTATGGAAGTCCAACACTTTATTGTAATTTAACTGGTTATTGGAATCAAACAATTACCGGAAATCCTTGTTCAAGTATTTTTATCTTCTAATTTTATTTTCATTTTCTTTTCTTTCCTAATAAGTTCTTAAAAAAAAAAGAGAGACTTGGAACAGCAGAATGTCGATGTGATTTGGAATGTGGAAAATTAAGTATTGATAAATGTAAATTATGTTATTCAATTGGTGGAATGGTTCTTGGATCCAATTTGGGAGGGTGTTATTGTCCTTTTGACAATTCATTCCTAAGTTTATCTTCTTCAAATCAAAACTCTTCAGTTTGTCAAAATCCACTTCCAAAATGTTCAACATGTTTTGCTTGTGATTCAAGTTGTTTAAATTGTTTTGGTCCAAATCAAAATCAATGTACATCTTGTTCTCCTAACTCTGATCTTGTTACTTTAACCAATTCTGATGGTTTTTTTTTCTTCTTCTTTTCTTTCTTCCTCTTTTCTTATTTTATTTATTTCTAATTTTTATTGTTTGCTTATGAAAAAATAGAGAGTCTAAAAACAGGAGAATGTAAAAATAAATGTGTTGGAGAAGAAAAAAGAAATTTAAATGGAGATTGTGAAGCACCAGATTGTTCATCATTAAATGATTGCTCAGGTCACGGAAATTGTTTATTCACAGAGTTGAGTTTAAATTCTTTCCCAACTTCCTATTGTAATTGCGATGATGGACATTATGGAGATGATTGTTCTCAATTACCAAAATGTGGATGCATTAATGGATATTGTTTCTTAAATTCATTTAATAATCTTGAATGTAAATGTGATTCTGGCTGGAATGGAACTGATTGTAATACTCCAATTTTTGATTTTTCACCTAAAACAGATTCAATTCTTGGTGGATCTCCAATTGAAATTATCATTCCTTCTGGAATTCCAGTTTCTCAAGAAAATTTAAAATGTTTATTTGGTGAAATTCAAGTATCATCAGTTTTTAATTCAAATAATGGAAAATATTATTGTAAATCATCACCATATCATACTTCAGATATTTATATCGATTTCAAAATTTCAATTGTTGATTATCAAAATGGAGAATATTTTAAAATAGGATCATTTTATTATTCAAATTCAAATCAACTTATTCCAAATAGTGTTGAAACATTGGATGATTATATTTTTACAATTGGACAATCAAAATCAATTTCATGGGATTCAACTCAATTTGGATTTGGAGATACAATTACAATTAAATTATATAAATGGAATTGGAATTATTTGGATCTCCAAGATTTCACCATTCAACCAGAATTAATTATTGTTAATGAAAATGTTACTTTTGGATCAAATAATGGGAATATGAACATTATATTGAATGTGGATAATTTTGTATGGAGTTCATCACTTCATATATTAACAATTGATACAACTTATAAATCAATTAATAGATTTATTTTACCAATTCAAGATGGATTTGATTATGATTCAACTTGTCAAAATTTTGTTAAAACAGATTCAATATTAGTTCAACCAGCAATAAGTTGTCCAAGTTTACCACCAACAGTGAATCCACAATTTAGTACAGATCCAAATTGTAATAGGAATACACCATTTAGTTGTTTTTTATATACATTAACTCAAGAATGTGCATTTTTTGTTCCAGTTGCACAATTAAATGTTGAAGTTAAATGTTGTTATTTGAATATTGGATATAATTCTTTTTTGATAAGCAAATATGTTGAGAATTCAGGATTGAGAAATGATAGAAGTTTTCCATCTATCAAGAATTTTATTGGAGATATTTTACCAAGGATAATTTGTTGTGTTAAATCAAGTAATCCCAGATCATATTGTGATTTATTTCAAAAAACAAGAAAAGTAAATAATAATAATAGTAACTTCAAGAAATCAACTTTACCAACTTTAACTTTAACATCAAAAGTTGGAATATGTTATGGAGATCCACATTTTTTGACATTTGATGAACAAGTTTGGAGATTTAATGGAAAAGGAGAATTCATTCTTTTGGAACAAATTAATAATCTTGATCAAAATATTCTTGAACCAAATGGATTAA
>Ga0209960_1003152_pt1 | contig 14849 bp, 11 predicted proteins | sample ThiBiot_500_plan_2_FD_183947 | JGI IMG/M metagenome (GOLD analysis project Ga0209960, IMG submission 183947) | Wastewater bioreactor microbial communities from Cape Town, South Africa - Thiocy_expt_500_plan (SPAdes) | ecosystem: Engineered > Bioreactor > Thiocyanate-remediating >... | reverse complement strand
TTTTTGGGTCTTATTTATCACTTTCATCATCAAGAAGATTTTGTGATTTTATTTGTTCTAAAGCTCCAGTGCGAGTCATGGAGCCACTCAAAAATTGAAAAAATTGAAACAAAGTTGAAGTTTTGAAAATCGCCATGTTTGTTTTCCAAAAAAAAAAGGAACAAACATGGAGTCTTTGGTTTTCTTTTCTCTTTTCATTCCTTCATTTCATTATCAATCAACCCATTAACAAAAACATATTCACCCATTTCTAACTCTTCTCAAAAACACATTATTCTCAATTTTATCATTTTTAACTCTATTCAATTTGGTTTATATTGTTAATTTCACAATTAGTGGTGTAGTTTTTGTTGTTTTGTTCGTTTTTATTTTTTTAAAAACCGCAATTTTGAAAAATGTTTCAGTATTTCTTTTCGAAATTGAATAGTGAAAACTTAATGTTCAAAGTTAGAAGATTGAAAATATTATGTACTTATTCTATTGTTTTAAGTTGGTTTCTTGTATTGATTCTATTGTTTAGTTGTTTTCAGTTCGAACCTTTTTTTTTTTTGTTAATTTTTAACTTGAATTTTTTTGGGTTTGTTTTTTGTAAAATATTTTAGAAATTCAACACAATTTTCAAAAAATAAAACCTAAAATCAATAATTAACAACTTTAAATCAAATTTAGAATTCTCAAGTTTCTCAGTATACGAAAAATGCGGGTCCTGTAACTCAAATTGCATCTCTCACTTGTTTAATATTATCTTTAATTGGAATGGTTATGAACAATGACCGAGGAATTGTGACATTTATTGCTATGGTTCCTGGATAGTATATTTTATTTATTACTGATTCATTTTCTCTCTTTTTTCTTTGTTTAAACTTAAACCAATTTCAAATTAAAAAGTGTCTTACCTCCAACATTCTTTATTTGGACACTTTTAACAAATGGGCTTTTTGAAACCGCTCTATTCAATGTATTTACTTCTTCTTTTTATTATTATTAGAGTTTATCGTCATTCCAAAAAAAAAAAAGCTTGTAGGAAATTTAATTTGTTTTTTTATTGTTGGACAATATCTTGAAAACCTTTGGGGATCAAAAGAATTTCTTAAATTTATTATTTGTATTCAACTTGCTACTTCAAGTGCTCTCCTTATTATCCTTGTCTTTTGCTTTTCATTATCGAAAGCAGATTTCCTTTTGTATTTTCTTTTTTCTTTTTTCTTTACTTTTTTGAAATAAGATTATAATATAATATTCACTTAGATATGAAATGGATGTTCATGGAATGGCATGTTTATTAAGTAGTTTTTTAGTCGTTTTCAAACAACATTTCCCTGAGAGTTCATTTCCTATTGGTCCAATAACTCTTCGAGCAAAGGTTTTTTTTTTTTTCATTGAATAATGGTAAAGAAATAATAAAAATAAATAAATAAATAATTCAAAGGATATCCCAGCAATTGTTTTACTCCTTTATATCACATTGTACATAATTGGATTAGCAAGATTTACAGAACCATTATCTTGTGTTTTTGGAATTTATTTTTCTTGGATTTATTTACGTTTCTTCCAAGTAAGAGATGGAGTCAAAGGAGATCGAAGTGAAACTTTTCAATTTGCTTCTTTTTTCCCACAAACATTGAGGTAAAATTATTTATTTATGAATTTATCTTATTTATTTTTATTTCTTTATCAATTGAAAAAATATTAGACCGATTGCTCTTGCTCTTTCTCGAGTATGTTTCAGATTTCTTGTAGCACTTAAAATGTGTGACAGAATTGTTCCAAATGATGAAGAAAAAGTTCAAATTCCTCCTACCTCAACTGATCCTGACTCTGAAAGAAGAAGGTTATTATTTTTCTTTTTCCTTTTTTTTTTTTTTTTTTCAAAAATTAAATTTCCAATAATAATTTAAGGAATCTTGCCAAAGCTGCTCTTGAAGCAAGAATTGAACAAAAAGGAACTTTAGAACAAACAAAATCTCAAAATCTTCTTGATGATGAAAGTGATAAATAAGACTCAAAAAAAAAAAATTAAAATTTTACAAAAAATTAAATTATTCATTACCAAAGGATTTATACTTTACTTTCTTGATAGGAACAAAAGAGAAGGAAAAAAAAGAATCACAAATCTCTTATTATAAACTCTAATGACACCTTACAAAGTTGTGATGAGAATTTTCAAATTGATTAATTTTTTTTTTTTTTTGAATGGGAAATATTTCGAACTCCTCAAATTCCAAATCAACAACAACAACAACAAAAAACTTTAATTATTAGTCTCAATTTATCACCACAAAAATTCAATTCAATTCTTTTCAATTCTTTTTTCATTTTCTCTCTGTATTAGAAAAAAATTATTAAAAATTATTAATTTTCTTTGAAAGTTTTGTGAAATTTTAGAGAAAAAAGAGAAAAAAGAGATTTATTTTTGCACGTTTTTGTAAAAATCAGAAACGTTTTCCCAAAAAAAAAAAAAAAAAAAAAAGAAATGAGTTTTGTATTCGGAGGGAATAGTAAAATAGCAATAGGTATCTCATTTCTAATTCTAACTCTAACTCTAACTCTACTTTCCAATTTCTATTTTTCTAATTAACTCCTCCAATTCTTTCTTATTTCTTGCTCTTTTTATTTCTTTTTGACTAAATTTTGTGAAAAAATAAATAAATAAATAAATAGTGCTTGTTGGACTACCAGCAAGGGGTAAAACATACATTGGGCAGAAGATATCGAGGTATTTGAGATGGCTAGGTGTTCCAACGAGGATTTTTAATGTTGGGGATTATAGAAGAAAGCACTTTGGAGCTGTTCATAAACATGACTTTTTTGATACAAAGAATGAAGGTGCAACAAAGATGAGGTTGCAGGCGGCTGAACATGCTTTACAGGATATGATTGAGTATGTTTATTTATTTATATTTATATTTTTTTATTATGTAAACATTGAAGAAAATACTTATAATTTTATCATCAATGGAAGGGAAATGTTTGAAAGAAAAGAAATGTTGACTTTGAATTCTAATTTTAATTTTAATTTTTTTTTTTTTTTTTTCTTTTTTTTTCTGTATTGAAGTTGGTTTACGAAAGAAAATGGACAAATTGCGATATATGATGCTACAAATAATATGAAAGACAGAAGAAAATTAGTTAAAGAAGCTTTAACGAAGGAAGGAATAGAAGTAATTCCTAATTTTTATTTTTATTTTTAATTTTTTAATTTTAATTTTTTAATTTCTTCTATTTTTTGATCGAATTATTTATAGGTGATGTTTATTGAATCAATTTGTGAAGATGAAGAAGTAGTTATGACAAATATTAAGGAAGTAAAAGTTTCTTCTCCAGATTATCAAGGAGAAAATCCCGAAGAAGTTATTACCGATTTTCTTGAAAGAATTAATCATTATAAAAGTTTTTTTTCTTTTTTTCCCATTTCTCAAATTTGATTTTCTTGATAATCAAAAATAGATGATTATGAACCACTTGATGAAAAGGAAGGAAGTTTTATTAAAATGATAAATGTTGGAAGTGAATTCATAATTCATCGTATTAAAGGTTTTTAATTTAATTTTTATTTTTGTAAATTTAGATTTGAATGTTCTTAATCATTCTTTTATTTTTATTTTTTTAAAAAAAATTTTTTTTTTGAAAAAAAAAAAGGATATCTTCAATCAAGAGTATGCTATTATGTAATGAATTTACATATCACACCACGATATATTTATATGACCAGAGTACTTTTTTCTTTTCGCAAGAAATTAAATTAATGAAATCTAGAATGATTTTTCGAAAAAAAAATAATTAAATAGCATGGAGAGAGTGAAATGAATGTTCTCCAACGTATTGGAGGAGATAGTGAATTAAGTGAGAATGGAAGAAAATATGCTCAAAGCCTTCCAGAATTCTTTTTAGAACGTTTTCCCCAACAAAATTCTCTGACTGTAATTATTTCTATTAACTTTTCATTTTTTCTTTTCTTTTTTAAATCCTGACATTTTAAGGTATGGACAAGTACATTAAAAAGAACGATTCAAACAGGTGAACATCTTCCATATCCAAAACTTCAATGGAAAGCATTAGATGAAATTGATGCAGGTGTTTGTGATGGTCTTACTTATGAAGAAATTGAGGTTTATTTCTATGATTTTCCTTCCCTTTCTGTTCTTTACTTTTTCTTTTTACTTTTACTTTTATAATTTCATTATTCATTTCATAATAAATCATGATAGGAACGTTTTCCAGCCGATTTTGCAGCACGTGATGATGACAAATTTAATTATCGTTACAGGGCAGGAGAGGTATTGTTTAATACTTCAATTAAACCAATTTTTTTCTCTCAAATCAAACAAAAATTTTCAATAATAATCATAATAAATAATAATTATCAAAGTCGTACCGAGATCTTGTATTGAGATTAGAACCTGTGATCATGGAATTAGAAAGACAAACAAATATTTTGATAATTGGACATCAAGCAGTTTTAAGAGCAATTTATGCTTATTTTTTGGATTTAACATATGATGAATTGCCATATATACATGTTCATTATTTATTTATTATCATTACTTTTATTCTCAAATTATTCTCTAAACTTCATTGTTTAATTAGATTCCTTTGCACACAGTTGTAAAATTTACCCCAAAAGCTTATCGTACTGAAAAAGAAGAGTAATTTTTTAGAATTTTCTTTCATTTTTTTTTTCATTCTGATAATCAAAAATACAAAAAAAGATTCAAAATGAATATTAAAGCAGTTGATACACATAGAGACCCTCGACAAAAATAAATTAATGAAATTAATGAAATTAATGAACTTTATAAAATAAACCTTTCACTTTTTTTTTCTCTTCAAATTGTTATTTTATTCACAAGAAATTTACATCTACAAATAAATCTAAGGATAGTTTTGGAAAATTATTTGGTTGCTTCATACTCATCATAGAAACAATTGTTAAATTTTGGTGCTCTTTCATCAACTTCTCCTTCTTCAAGCTAAATTTGAAATCGTTTTGTTTTTTTTGTTTTAAAAAATCAAGAAAAGATTAATTAAAAAAAAGGACTTACTGGATCATCTCCATAGAATTGTTGGTAGCAATTCAATGAAGTACACTTTTTAACACAGTTTAAAACTTCTTCTGTTTCATTTATATCATTTGTAAAACCACATTCTTTTTTACACTTTGTTTCTTGAGTTCGAAGAGCTTTTTCCTAAAACAAATATCCAATAAATAAAAATTGTTTCTTACTTTCTTTCAAACAAAAATACAAGAATACAAAATTGAAATAAAAAAATACAAAGAAAAACAAAACTGATATAAAAAATTAAAATTAATAAGAAAAAAGAAATCAGTAAAATAAAGTAAAACCAATAAATAATTAGTTAAAGAAAGAAATAAGAAAAAAAAAAAAAAAAAAAAAAAAAAAAAAAAAAAAAAAAAAAAAAAAAAAAAAAAAAAAAAAAAAAAAAAAAAAAAAAACGAAAACGAAACGAAAAGCTAAATGAAATTAACATGAAAATAAATAAAATACAAACAAATAAATATAAGTAAAGTAAAATCAAATAACATCACGAATTAAATTGATCACATTTCTTTGAGTCTTTAGAGGTTTTCCTTGAACAACAACTAACAGAAGAAGACAAAGAATTAACAGCCATCTCATCACCGCCATGTTTTTCATTGATTGATTGAACTTTGACTTTCTCAAAACAAAAACACTTGTATTTCGAATTGATGCCCAACAAACAACAAACAGATATAACTCAATTTCATTTGCAAATTTTTAAACGTAACAAATAATTTATAAATTCAAAAGAGTTTGATTTGATTTATTTTATGATTCCATTTTTCTCTTCTCTTTTTCTTTGGTGGTTCAATCATCTTCATCTTGAAGGCAATTTTTGAGGGATCGAAGTTGAATTTTCGACAACAACATTTGATGTTCTGGGGATTTGTTTCCACTTGATTCAATTAGATGAAGGAATGAAGAAATTCGGTTCTCATCTTTTTTCTTCAACAAAGATTTTTTGATTAAGTTAAAAGCTTGAATCCAAGTTTCTTCATAGGAATTCTCAACAAAAAAAACTTTTGGTGCATCCCCAGCATTTTCATCTTCGGGTGTGTCAATTGTTTGTGATTTATTCCATCTAAATAACTCAATGAGCATTTGTTTGGCAACTTGTTCTGTTCTTTCTAAAGTTGAATTATCTTGAAATCTCAATTCCCTTTGTTTTAAAAAGAAAGAAAGAATAAGTCTTATTCATTGAAAAAAATAATAAACAAACATTCTTTTAGCCAATTTGTCTAGATTTTCTAATAAAATTTTTGCTGTCTCAACAGGTCCAAGCCAAGGGGAAAGTTCAATGTTTTTAAGTCCTTTTCGGAGTCCACTAATTAAATCTTCAAATGCAAAAAAATCCTCTTTGATGGTATGTACTGGAAGTTGCCATCTTTGTGAGGCATCATCAAAGGTCAAATTCTTTTTTTTTTTTTTTTTTTTTTTTTTTCAAATGAAATAAAATGAATGACGAAAAGAAAAGAAAAGAAAAGAAAAGAAAAGAAAAGAAAAGAAAAGAAAAGAAAAGAAAAGAAATATTACAGTTTCCATTACACAATCAAAAACATGAGCTTTGAAAGATCCTGATGAAAATAGAGGATATTGCTCTAATTGAAGAGAATACAAAATCTTGATATAAACTAGTTCAGGGAATTCGAGAAAATGAGAACAATGTCCGGAGAGTGCTTCAAAAATTGGTCTCACTTTTAAGGGAGAGAAGTCTTCTCTTGGGTTTACAATTGCAAGTTGATTCTTACCAAAAATATCACTTCTTATTCTTTGAATATATTGTCCAGTTGTTGGATTCAATTCTTTGAGTAGGAAATAGATGACTTCTTTGTTAAATCCTTGAAGATGGTTGCGTATGCCATTATCGAGTGGTTGTAATCTCTTTTCAGGGTCATCCATTGGTTGTAATCTCCTTCCTGTAGGAAAAAAGTTCAATAATGTAACTAAAAGAATCTTGAGACGATCTTCTTGATTTGTTCTTGCTAACAAGTCTGCAGTCTTTGGAAGAAGAGAAGTAATAAGCAAATCAGCTGGGCTTTCAACTTTACGAAGTTCTTTGAGTAAATTCATTTGACAAGTTTCCTTAAACTCTGGCGACCAAAGCCCCATAGTAAAAAGGAAATAAAAATGTCTACCAATTTCCTTTTGGATATTAAAGTCCATTGAAAGATTCATTTGTAAATTATTCACAATAAATCTTCTTCTATTTTCATTAAGATTAAGAAGAGAAAGGATAAAACCAGGAGAAATATTGGAGTTTTGAAAAGTAATTGGTTGATTTGAATAAAGAAGTTTTTGAATTTTTTCCAAAGTAAAGTTTCCAATAAAAATGACATTTCCAAATCCCAATCCAAATCCTACAATTTGATGAAGATATTTATAAACTGTTTTTTCAAAAAAAAAGAAGCGAAAAAAAAAAAACCTGGTCTTCCAGCTCTTCCAGACATTTGTTGAAAGCCCATTTGATCTAAATGTAAATCACTGTCATTACAAAAGACAACTGTTTGACAAGGCATATGAATTCCAACTGCAAGGGTTGAAGTAGAAAGTACAATTTGAATACATCCATTTTTAAAAAGTCTCTCAACCTCTGATTTCCAAAACTCATCTAATTTTCCATGGTGAACTCCTATTCCTCTTCTTAATAATTCAGCCAAAAGGGAGTATTTCTGTTTTTCATCATTGATCTTTGACAAAACTGTTTCAATTGACTTTTCAATTTCTTTTCCATCTTTTTCTTTGGGTGGGGGAATTAAATTTGATTCAGATAAAAAGAAAGAGGCAATTGTTTCCAAATCCAAAATTCTTAAAGAAAAAAATATTGCAGGGAGCATGCTTTTAGTTGAAAGGTGACAGACTAATTCCTTTAAATATCTACTCCAAGTCAGCGAATAACTCCTAAGATTTCTAGAGGATCTAACTTGTTGACCAAGTTCCCATTTTAAATGAACTTGGGCTTGAAAACTATCTTGAGTTAAGGAAGGGGGTGGTTCCCAATCACTTAATGTTGCAGTCATTGGTGGAGCTTCAAGGTTTGAAAGACAAAAGATTTTAGCCATTTCTTTGGTTAATCTTCCAAAGTCAAGTGGTGCATTTTGAATGGAACACCATCGATGATGTATCTTTGCCGCACGGTTCATGATATCTTGAGTAATTCCAGATTTTTCCCAAATAGTATTCCTTACTTCTAGCCATTTATTCCTAAATTCATCTTCTGTTAAATTGTGACTATAAAAAAATTCAGCAAGAGTGTATTCCTCAAACTCATTCTTCAAATTTTTGTGAGGTGAAGGGTTTAGTTGAATATTATTGCTCTTAACAAATTTCCCAAAATCTTTGAGAGAGTTGAAAATGTAATTATCTTGAAATTTAATCCCAGTTTCTATATCCTGAAGTTGACCTTTAACCTTTTTGATCTCTTCATTTGGAGCAATATAAAGAGGAGAGACGTAAGGAATGAGCTGCTTCTCTTTCACATACTGGAGTACATAAAACAAGATCGATAAATCAGTTGCATTGTTTCCATCAGTGATAATATTGCCTGTTGTCCATTGCAAGAAGTCAAGAATATTGGAAATTTGATCTCTTCGTGTCAAATTTTCATGAGGGAAAATATTTGAAAGACTTAAAATTGTTTGAGGCCAAAAACTCCAGTGCTTGAGTTTTTCATAAATCTCTCCTTGATTTTGATTTTGATTTTGATTTTGATTTTGATTAGAGGATTTTTCTTTTAATTTTACTAATCCTGATTCAAGGGCTCTTATGAGGTATTTGTTGATATGATACATAGTTAGATGTTCAGTGATTTCTGTGACCATCTCTTCAAATTTTTCAGGGAGAATAGGAATCAAGTTCGTTCTATAATTAAGGCCTTCTATTAATAAAAGGGCAGCATTTAAATCATTGGAGAGGGACATGTGCTGAGCTCCATCTTGACTTTTACAAAGAGCTCTAATTGTACCAAATATAATTCTCCAATAGTTAGTATATTCTTGTCCATCACGTCCCAAGCTCTCTCCCCAGTGTGGAAGTTTCTGAGAAATTAGAAGATAATAGCTTCCTTCATTTACAAAATCTCTTCCTCTTGAAAAAATTTGGAGATATTGGACAAGGTAATTAATTCCATTTAAAACATCATTTTCATTTCTACAGTGACATAATTTTTCTTTTAGTTCTGCCTCCAAAGAAATTAAATTGGCACCAAGCAAAGAAAAAATCTTTAATTGATTGGGAATCTCCGCATTTTTGATTAAATCTGTTATTCTTTGAGAACGGTCAACTCGATAGCCAAGGTCTGATTCAAGGAGTAATTTAATTTTTAACAGGGTTTGAAGTAAGATCTTCTCTTCAACATTTGGTGGTAAGACGAGATCACGATTAATTTCACTTAAATCAAGGGTAACAAAGGTTCTGCGCAAAAAGACTTTTTTGATAAGGAATAAAGGTTCCCTTTCAATTGGTTCAGAAAATCTTGTTCTGAGGTCTCCATATCCTTGAATAAAACGATTTAAATACTCTCTAATACATTCAACTGCTCTTTTATTTCTTTGGAATTTTGATGTAAAGTATTGCTCTTCATTTCCATGAGATCTAACAGGACATTGGAGTACAAATATTAAAGCTGTTGCAATTGCTTGTTTTTGCTTCAAGAGTGAATTGGGTTGAACAGTTAAAAGGTGTTCAATTAATGAGATAGTTGGAAAGCCTTCCAGTTGAAGTAGCCAATCTGATTTAAATGCCAAAAGATAAAAGTGTTCATGATTGAGACATTTTGCAACCCAAGGTGGGAAATTTGGATTTTGGGAATTTTGGAGAGGACTTCGAATATAGTCTTTAATAAATCCAAAATTTGTGCTAAGAAGCTCGCCAATAAAAGCAAGATAAAACTCTGAGGATAATTGATCTTGATTTAATTGTTCAGGGTTAAAATCTCGAAGATACTTCTCAAGTGTTGGGGATTGAAGTCGGTTATGGAGGACAGCAAAAAAAAGAAGCCATTTTTTGTTATGAATAAGATTTTCAGAAAGTTTTGAAGGGTTGATGAGCTCTTGAATAATTTCTTCAGTCCCATCAAGTTTTGTCAAAACATTGACGCACACAATGTGATATTGGATATAGGTTTTGGGATTTACATGTTGATTTTCGAGTTCGGTAGGGGAAAGGTTTTCTGGAAGTGAGACTATAACAGTTTTAATAAATTCAGTGAGTTTATGTTTGGGAATTCTTCTAAGGTACAGATTTATGTCATGATATTTTGAAATAAAATCGTGGCTATTTCCATGTTGAAGTTCATTTACGACATCAGTAATTGCTAAATGATATGTAGAAATTCTTCGAGTAAATTGGCCACTTTCATTTTGATCTTGATTCTGATTCTGATTTTGATCTTGACCTTGACCTTGATTTAAAGTATCTCTAATTCTTTTGTCATACACTGATGCACTTAATGTTTGCTCAAAATCAACAGCACAATAAATTTTTCCGTCTGAATCCTCAGCAAGTGTAGGAGGTTTTTCAGAATCAAAAGTATATTTGTTTATTTGTGCAAGATTTCTTCCAAAATAATAGATCCTTTGTTTCACTGGTCTCTCTGCTAGAGAAACTTGAATAAGGCTCTCTTTTGTCCAATCTCCAGCATCTTGGCGAACTCTTTGAAGCCAATTACTAAGAACTTCTGGATTTGGAATTGAAGCTGAGAGGCCAACAAACCTTGTTGTATTGGGAAGGAAAAGGAAAATCTCTCCAAGATTCTGTTTTCTCTTCTTCAAACATTTGATGGACTTCATCCAATATTACAAATTTGAGGCTTTGTTGAAATTTATCATCACTATGTTGCAGCTTTTGTTGAAGGGATTGGGGTAGAGTGACAATAATTGGTGCATCAGTATTCTCTTTTATTGAACCTGTGCTAATTCCAATAACTTTTTCCTTATTTCTTTTCCCTTGAAAAATAGATACTAATTCACAATAAATTTGATTGACTAATGACTTTGTTGGGCAGACATAATAAACTCTCATTGTTGGATGATTTTTAAGGACATGAAATATTGCTGCGTAGGCAACATGAGTTTTTCCTGAACCTGTTGGTGCTGTAACTAACAATGATGTATTCTCTTCTTGTATCAATGAAAAACTAGTTTGTTGAAAGTCGTGTGATTCTGTTTTGAATACTTTATTCATCACATCATCCCAATCTTCATAATCTTGCTTTTTTTTCAAAAAAAAAAAAGAAGGTTATCAATATAAGTTTGAAAAAAGAATTGGGTTAAAATAAATAATCAACCAGATCGTCCATGACGTGGGATCCTTTTGATGAATCAATTCTTTTTCGTAAAGATAAAAGTGGGTTCTCAGTTACAATCTCGATTTGGATATCTTGAACTTGATCATCTTGGAGAAGCACTTTAACCTTATCAAATAATTTAGCACTATTGGGTTTATAATCGATTGTGATTTGCCTGAAACTTAGGCTTGGAAATTGAATCCTATTTTTTTTCCAGATATTGAGGAAAGTTGAGGAAAAAAAAGAAGAAGAACAAAAGAAAAACTTTCGTAGCAATGTATATCTGCATCTACCATCTGTAGTTACAATAATATCAATGATCAAACCTCTGATTTCTCTGACAGTTCCCAGTGTTTGAGATTCAAATGTTTGAGGAAGTTCATATTTTGATGATGTCTTCACTTCAAAGGCATTGTCATTTGGAAAGAATCCAGATGGAATATTGACTTCTCTTGTAATATTTTGAACAACAGGATCATTGGCAGTGGGAGGATCAAGTTTTTGATAAACATCAGGAAGATTTTGAACACTCTCCCCTTCGCCATCAGTTTCTTCATCTTCATCTTCATCCTCATCCTCATCATCTTCTTCGTCATCGTCCCCGCCTTCATTTTCATTCTCATCTTCATCACTATTATTGTCATCGTAATTATTTTCATCACCACTCATGTTTCTGAGAATTCTTTTCTCAATCAAGAGGGAATCTTGGAAAAGCTTTTCCCAAGGAAAGTTTCCAAAATATTCTTGAAATAACTGAGCGTCTGGTCCATTTAATTCAAAATTTCCACCTTGGAGGAATATAAAATGAACAAGTCTTCCATCAATCATATCAAAAAATTTTGGACAAAAAGTAAGGGGATTGTGTCCTTGAATCAAATCAATAGTTTTACTAATTTTTGAGATAAGTCTAGCAGTTAGGGAGACAGTATCAATCATAGAGGTTAATTGAATTTGAGTATTTGTTATTTGTCGAGGAAGTTTGACACAAAGGGAAGCAATTGACTGTTCATCTCTTTCCGTTTCCAAATCTCCTTTTTAAAGCAGAAGCCATTAAAAATGAGCGAACAAAGCGAAGACACAAAGCGTGAGGATCATGGATTAAATTCATTCCTCCAGTTCGATAAAACCAAGTTTTTGGACATCCATGATAAATGGTCAAAATGAGAGCCAAAATCAAAATAGTTTGGGTTACAGAAAAGTCTCGAGTGTAATGAAGGAAGTCATCTCGAGAAAAACCATTGATATTGTCTGGGAATATAAAAATCAATAACAATTCTTTGGTTGACATACTTTGATTGGCATTTGGGAATAATTCTTGAAAGTTTGAAGGAATTGTTGGAAAATTCAGAACGTCTATCCCCCGATTCTCAGGATTTAAATAAAAAGATAAGATATGAAGTCTATTGATCATTTGAGCATAGCACGATCGAACTTTTTTTGAGCAAATCCCTCTTTCAATATTTGGTAACCCTGCACCTTCTATCAATCGAGTAAGAAGAACTTGAGAAACATCAATTGGAAGTCTGCCTTTTTGAAATTCATTTTGAAGATGAAGGTTTGCAAGTAATGTCTCATGTCGATTGTCTTGATTTTCAAAGCAATAACTATTAAGGGACTTTTCGTACAATATTTCAAGATGTTCTCGTCTATCTTCATTTTCAATATCAGCGAAAACATCCTCTCTTAAGTGTTGAATATTTTGTGATGTTCTTAAAAATGATGTAACAGCAGGAATGATATCTCTACGATTTTGGATATAAAGTCGATCATGAAAGGAATTCAAATCTTTCCTTGGATCTAAATAATCATTTCCAGCTAGTGTTGCAAAAACTGGGAAAAGTTTTGAATCAGGAAGATTCAGATATTCATTCGAAATGACTTGAGGATCATAAACACTGGTCAAGATTTCTCTTTCATTTTTAAAATTCAAGCTATCAAGTGGAGCATAAACAGCTCCAGGGGCTTCAGCTAAAGCTACAATGAAATCTGTATCTCTTCCAATAATAACATAGTAATTCTCTTCTATACAAACTCGAACAACTTCAGGATCTGCCTCTCCATAAGCAACTTTCCAATTTACATCCCCTTGAAATTCTCCTTCTAAGGTTGAAAGTGCTTCATACATTAACTCAAAAACATGAGATGCAGAAACTGGAAACAGGTAACTCAAATTTTTTGCCTCAATATAGGTAGGCTCACTCAAAAACTCTGTATGGTCCTCGCTCAGTAAGCCTGAAATGGCCTTTTCATTTACTTTGAGGCTTTGGGTTTTGAATACAGGTCTTGGTCCATCAAATATGACATAAATTCGAATCCCTTGGGAAAGAAAATTTCTGAAAAACTTAAGAGCTAAGTGATAGAAATGGAAGTTTTGAAATCCATGTATAAATGAGACTTGAAGTCCAAGGTTGAGCTTTGTTGAGCTATTTAGGAGATAATGCATGATTCCATTGCCATCAAAGACAATTCCTTTTCTCTCTTTTTGATTGCCATTTGATGCTTCGTTACATAAATTCACTTGTTTCCCACGATATTGACTTCTCTCAAGGAAACCAAACAAACCTTTCACTCCCATTTCTCAAAAACAGACAATGAATGGTCACAAACACAAAACGAGGTAGAGGGTACTTTCTTTTATTTATTTAGATATGAGTTGAAAAATTATGTTTAAGAAAAACAAAACACAAAATCTAAAATAAAATAAGAAATAAGAAAACAAAACACACAAGTAAGAAAGAAATAGAAACAAATAAGAAATAAAACCAAAAACACAAACACAAAACAATAAGAAATAAGTCAGAAAATAAAAAAGAATTAAGAAAAGCAAACACAAAGTAAGAAAGAAGAAAGAAGAAAGAAATAAGAAAAACAAACAAAGTAAGAAATAAAAAAGAAATAAAAACAAACAAACAAACAAAAAAACAAACCTTCAAGATTTTAGTTTTGCTGTATTTTACTTTTGTTTTTGTTGATTGTTCGTTCTTTCTTCACTGGTAGATCTCGTTGTTCTACTCAGAAAACAAAAAAAAAACTTGATATTTTGAAAAGTGAAAAACAAAAAATAAAATAAAATAAAAGAAAGGACTAACTTAAAACTACAATCAACTCCTGTTTGATTGTTTGTTGAAAAAGCAATATAAATTTTAAAACAAAAGTAAAATCGAGCAAAGGCAAAAAAGCAATAACAAAGATTAGTGACAGCTCCTAAAAGAAAGGGACACATGTATGGTAGTCACCTGAGATCATTGTTGTTTCTCTCCTGACTCCTTTAAAAGTTTCTTTCTTTCTTCTTTCTCTTTCTCTCCTTCTTTCTCTTTGTTTCTTTCTGTTTCTCTGTCAATATTTTCTTTTTTCTTTCTCTTCTATTTTTTCTTTTCTATTTCTCTCTTTCTCTTTCTCTTTTTCAATATTTCTCTTTCAATATTTTCTCTCTCCCTCTTCAACATATTTTTTTTCTTCATTTCTATTGTCATAAGAGATTTGGAAATTTTGTTCTAGATTTTGACTTTTTTTTTTTTTTTTTT
>Ga0209960_1003151_pt1 | contig 14849 bp, 14 predicted proteins | sample ThiBiot_500_plan_2_FD_183947 | JGI IMG/M metagenome (GOLD analysis project Ga0209960, IMG submission 183947) | Wastewater bioreactor microbial communities from Cape Town, South Africa - Thiocy_expt_500_plan (SPAdes) | ecosystem: Engineered > Bioreactor > Thiocyanate-remediating >... | reverse complement strand
AAAAAAAAAATACAAATTCCCCAAGCAGCATCTTCAGTTGTTCCTTGAATCATTGGAATGACAAATGGCTACAATTTTTTTGAATCAATTCATCAAAAGAGGTAAATCACAAAAGAAAGATCAAAAAGGTTTGTGAAACACAATTAAATTTTACATTATTTCCATGATTCCATCCAATTTTTCTAAATTTTGAAATATGATTACCCAAATATTGAATAAATGATTTTCTTAATTCTGATCCAGGTTGTTCAATCCAATCTTCTTTCTTAAATAAATTTGGGGTCTCTTTATGTTGATTATATATTTGTTGTCCTCGAAGTTCGAAAGATCTCTTCAAATTTTGGTTTTCACTTCCAACAACTTTATCAATTTTTGAAAGATTAAATCCAAGTAATTTGAGTAAATATTCAACTTTTTCATATTCCTTTTCATTTAATATTTCTGAGTTTTCAAAAATTGTCTCTGTTTCACTTTTTTGACTTTCTTGATTTTGATTTTCATAACTATAATTCCAATAACCATTTTCTAATTGATTTTTTAGTTATTTACATTGTCTTTTTTAAAAAAAATGAAAGAGATAAAAAGAAACCAATTTTATTTTGATTTTCTAAATCTTCAATTAAACCAGTTTTGAACAATAATTCCTCACCATAAATTGGAAAATGAGTAATTGGACATATTAATTTTCTATCTTTTAATTCTAATTTACGATCTTCAAGGATATCAATCAAATCAATTAATCCTTTTGAAAAATGAGGAGATCTAACACATTCTTTCCATCTCACTCCTCCATAATTTCCACTCACGATTTTCACTTCTTCATAAATATATTTCATCATTTCTAAACATTCTTTCCTTTCTTTTCCTCTAATCCTAATTTCAAATATATTTTCTGACATTTTAACTTCTAATAAACATAAAATATTTTCATCATCATTCTTATTCTCATTATTAAAATGTTTCAATAATACACCTCTTCTCCAAATTATATTATCAACAATTCTATCATGAAATCTCATTAAGAATCTTGAAACTATTTCGCTTGGAACTTGATTAAATGAAAATATCCTTTCAATTTCAATTTCTCCTCTTGGAATTGTTATTGGCCATTTCATTCTTAATTTATCTTCAATTATTTTCATTTTATACTCCGAAAGTAGATTTGGAATTATAAGTTTCTTTTCATTTTGATTTTGATTTTGATGTTGATTTTCCAAAAGAAAACAAACTTCAAATTTTTCCAATAAAGATAAATAAGTATCAATTAAATTTGTTGGTACATTCCAAATCCTGGTTAATTGAGAATATTCAATAATTCCATTTAATCTCATTCCTCTTGTTCCTTCATCTGCTTTGAATAAATCTCCTAAAATTATGTTTGTGAAATGTTGTGGATCCAAAACAACAATATTTGATAATTCAATTGGTTTATCAAAATAAATACAAATTCCCCATTCATGGAATAATCTTAATGCTCTTTTTGTAAACTCAATATCAAATAATGATTGATATTGTGATTGAATGTAAGTCATTAACTCTTGAATTTCAATAATTGGGTGATCTTTTTTCAATTTCCTGAATTCATAAATTGATTTTTCAATTGTTAAATATCCAACTGGAATATTTTCTCCCATATATGAATGACTTAATGAAATATTGAATATAATTTCTCTTAATTCTTCAATATTTTCCAATGTTGAACAACTCACTTCAAAATAAAATGGTAGAGATTTTAATTCATTTTTATTATAAATTTCCATAGCTTTAGCTCTTCTTAAATTTTCTTCGTTACCTTGATTATCATGAATAATTGAATCCAAAAATGTGCCAACAATAATAATTGAATAAAATGGTTTTCCATTATCATCACAATAACTTTGGTTTAAATGGAATGATAATGATTTTAACCAAAAATCCAAACTTTCTAATCCTTTAATTCCTTGATCCATTCTATATAATACTAAAAATATTGATCTATTTGATAAAAAGTAATGATGTGTATTATAATAATCATGTTGTCCTGCAAAATCCCATGTTGAATATTCTACTTGATCATCTTTATCTTGATTCCCTTTATTTTCATCTTTCTTTTTGAAAGTGTGATGTTGATTGAGTGTTGAAGATTTCCAAATATGAGTGTTCACTTCAATTTCATGTGTTGCTTTATTCATCAATAATCTTGAAATTCTTTCAATCCATAAATCTCTTGTTTCTTCGTCTTCAAAATATAATTCGATCTTTTCTTTTGATTTTTTAATTCTCTTAATTTTAATTCCCATATTTTGTTTATCTTGAAATACTTCCTTTTTAACTTTTTTTTTCACACTCCATTCTTTATTTTCAAGAATATATTGTTTATATAATTTTCCTTGATAATATTGAGTTAAATACTTTCCCTCAAGTGTAAAGTAATATTCAAAATTGACACCAAGAAGATTTGGAACTTGAATTGAATCAGTTAAAGGAAATAAGCAATCCAATAAAGTTGTTTTCCCAACATTTTCATATCCAACAACCATTAATTTTGTTCTCTTTCTTGTCACAACTCCATCTTGTTGCATTCTATTCAAAATTTAAAAATTAATAATTATTTATTGAATATTGATTGAGAAATAATAACAAATTAAATAACCCAAAATTTCCTTCGAGTGAAAAGTTAACAAGAAAAATTAAACTTTAAAGTTCATTTGAAACAAAAAGAAAACAAAAAGAAATAAAATAAACCTATCCTATATTCTCTTTTTTTGTTTTGTTTTTTATTTATTTTATTTTATTTTATTTTATTTTTCTTTATTTCTTTATTTATATACATAAAATAAAAATTGAGAAGTAAAAAATGAAAGAATGTTGAACAAGTACGAAACAGAATTAAGTTCTGAAAAAATCTCAAAGTATATCAGTTTCTAATCTTAAATTTTTTAAATTTTCAAAATATCATCTTGTTTTTATTTGAAAGCAATAATATAAAGTAGAATAATGAGCTTTAGAAAGATGGATTGGTTTATTATTTAGAAAAAAAAAAAAGAAAAAATGAAAGGACAAACCAAAGACGGCCATGTTTTTTTTTCTCTTTCAAAAAAATGGTGATCAAAAAACAAAAAAAATTTTTTTGCTCACTTTTTTTCCCTTCACAGGCTCGAATCTGTCCATTGGAGCAATATATCTTGAATTTTATTTTCTTCAAATCTATTATAATTGAAAAAGAAACTTTTAAAAGTCAAGAAATTGTTGGAAACATAAAGTAAAATCGAAGATGAGTTTTAGTCTTTCAGATGCGACAACAAGACTTAATAGTCTCCAATTCAATGATCAAGAGAAAGGACAACTCAAAGCTCAATTAATGAAACTTAATTCTGAACAACTCTACTTTCTTTTTAATGATGATGATGAAACAGTAACTGCTTCATTGGCTTATTTGTTGAAAGGTCATTTGTTTTAATTTTTTGTTACTTTATTTTACTCATTTTTTTTAAAAACAAATTTCAATAATAGACTTGAACAACGGAAGCAATTCAACTGAACCAACACACGTAAACAATGTGAATAACCCCAACATCAACAATCCCTCTTCAAATAATGGCCCAAAGAATTCTCCATCCAATATCGATAGTCCACCCTATATTCACAATAACTATAGCAATAATAATAGCAATGGTCCTCCGAAGTGTTTAAACTTCAATGCTTGCCAAAAATATTGTTATCCGAATCCAAATGGTGGCTATTATGACTATTGCGGAAATAGTTGTCGACTTGGAAATACTTACAGACAAAATAACTCAAATAACTCAAATATCAATAAGTTTTTTCTTTTTTACTTATTTATCAATATTCTTTTCTCTAACTAATAGTTTTTTTCCCCCTTGATAGTCCTCATCCAAATTTCAAAAATTCTTCAACAATGGGAAGTTTTTTAAGTAGTTTTCTCACACCTGTTGGTTGGGTTAAGAGTCTTATGGGAATAGACAAAGATGTACAACAATCTAACAAGGTTTTAGGTTTGGGATTTTTTTCCGTTTCTTTTTTTAAATTTCAATAATATTTTTGAAACAATAGAACCAGAGATACACTTCTATCATAAAGGAGAACCTTATTATGAATTTACTAATTTTTTTGAAGCTGAGATTGAAATTGATGGAAAAAAATGGAAAACAACAGAACATTATTTTCAAGCTCAAAAATTTCCAAGTCATCCAGAATTAATGGAAGAAATAAGAAATCAATCAACTCCAAGAGAAGCTTTTTCATTTGCTAGACAAAATAATCAATTGAAAAGATTAGATTGGGAGGACACAAAAGAAGAAGTTATGCTTCAAGCATTAAGGGCAAAGTTTAGACAACATAAAGAACTTCATGATCTTCTTCTTGGAACCAATAATAGGAAATTAGTTGAACATACAGTTAATGATTCATATTGGGGAGATGGTGGAGGAAACAATCAAGGTAGAAATCGATTAGGTGCGCTTTTAATACAAGTTCGTGACGAATTAAGGAAGAATCCAAATCTTTGATCATAAAACAATTTTGGTTTGTAAATTTGAAAATAATGAAATAAAGAAATGTATCGAATCCAAAACAATAAATTCTTTTTTTGAATTGAGTGGATAGGATGTATTAATTCGAAAGTGTCCTTTTCATACTTTTGATGTTGTTCTCTGTTTCTCAATCATGACCAAAAAGGAACAACCACAAAAGTATTAAAAAGTGCAAAGCTCGTTTTGCTTTTTTCGAAGGTAAGCAAAAAAAAAAAAAAAATTATTATTATTTCAAAGTTTGTGAAAAAGCTTCCCATTTTTCATTGTATTTTCGACTTTGGCTACAATTCATAAACTTTGGAAGAAAGTGCTTTTGAAGCTTTTGAAGGAAAGCAGATGAGTTTAGGTTTGGATGAAGTTACAGCAAGGCTTGATAGTCTCAAATTCAATGCTCAAGAGAAAGGACAACTCAAAGCTCAATTAATGAAACTTAATTCTGAACAACTTCTGTTTCTTTTTGATGATGATGATGTTGTAACTGCTACATTGGCTTGTATGTTGAAAGGTCGATTTTTTGTTTTGACTTGACCTTTTACTTTCTTCATTTTCTTTTCTTTTCTTTTCTTTTATAATAATAATAAAATAGATTCGAACAAAGGAAACAATAGAAATGGACCAACAAATTTAAACAATATAAATAATCCCAATAACAATGGTGCTCCCAAGTGTCGAAACTTCAATACTTGCCAAAAATATTGTTATCCAAATGGAAAAGGTGGCCATTTTGACTATTGTGGACAAACTTGCAGACAAAATAACTCAAATAATAATCCTCCCAAGTGTCGAAACTTCAATATTTGCAAAAAGTTTTGTTATCCAAATCCAAATGGTGGCTACTATAACTATTGTGGAAAAACTTGCAGACAAAATAACTCAAATAATAATCCTCCCAAGTGCCGAAACTTCAATACTTGTAAAAAATATTGTTATCTTGACCCAAATGATGGCTATTATGACTACTGCGGAAAAACTTGCAGACAGAATAACTCAAATAATAACAATGGTGCTCCCAAGTGTCGAAACTTCAATACTTGCCAAAAATATTGTTATCCTGATGGAAAGGGAGGTCACTATGATTATTGTGGGAAAACTTGCAGACAAAATAAGTCTCTTTTATTTTCTTTATTTAAAGAAAATTCAAAATATCTCTTTATTCTAGTGTTAGATCAGGATGTGTGTCAGTATTGCCCCATGGGACCAAGGATTATGATGACATTGAAAATCAGTTTATCGATAAATGGGAACACCCTAATAAATCGAAACCTACCATCAAAACCATTTTGCAAATTAATGTGGACCAAAAGATTCTCAGAGCGTATCAAAGCCATCGAGATAATGTAGAATCACAAGGAAAGTTCAAAGGAAAAGCCGCAAATCATGGTTCTGGAATAATGACTGAAGGAAATGAATGTCGAAGATTTCATGGGACTGCTGTTAAGTGCCAAATTGGAATTAATGGAAACACATCTTTATGTCAAGATTCACTATGCTCTATTTGTCAAATTATTCAAAATTCTTTCGAGATTAAAAATGCTGAAAAGAACTTTGGATGGTCAAGATTTGGACCAGGTATCTACTTTTCATCTATTAGCAGTAAATCAGATGATTATGTGAAGACAAACAACAAAACTAAAGTTATGTTAATGGCAAAAGTGGTCGTTGGAAAAGGCTATAAACTTCAACAAAATGCACAGGTTTCATTATCAGATTTACAAACTCAAGGTTATCATTCAGTTATTGGAGAAGTTGGGGCAGTCCTTAATTACGATGAAGTAGTTATATATGATGATGTTGCTGCAATTCCTTCTTATCTCATTGTTTATAAATAAAATCAAAATAAATTTAGTGCAAAAAAAAAAAATAAATAAATTGTTGGCATTTTCAATTTTATTTTTCAAAAATAATCTTCAAAACAAAAACAAAACAAAGTATGTTTAAACAGTTTAATTCTTTTTCATTTGACAAGTTTTTCCACAGTAATCATAATAGCCACCTTTTCCATTTGGATAACAATATTTTTGGCAAGTATTGAAGTTTCGGCACTGAGGAGCACCATTGTTATTGGGATTATTTATATTGTTTAAGTTTGTTGATCCATTTCTATTATTTCCAGTGCTCGAATCTATTTGCATATCGTCAGAAAATGAAAATGAAAATGAAAATGAAGAAAGAAAAAGGTAAAGTTAAACAAAAATCTACCTCCTAACAAATAAGTCAATGAAGCAGTTACAACCTCCTCACCATCTTCAAAAAGAAACTGAAGTTGTTCAGAATTAAGTTTCATTAATTGAGCTTTGAGTTGTCCTTTTTCTTGAGCATTGAATTGGAGACTATTAAGTCTCGTCATTGCATCTGAAAGACTGAAACTCATCTTCGATTTTACTTTATTGACTAAAAATTTCTTAACTTTTGAAAGTTTCTTTTTGATTATAATGGATTTGGCGAAAATAAAGTGAGGAAATTATAAGGTTTTTATAAGTTTATAAGAGAGTAAGCAAAAAAAAAAAAACGAGCAGCTTTGCACTTTTTTCTTGTTGATTTTTTTTTTTTTTTTTTTTTTTCAAAAGCGATTACTTTCCAACAACATCTTTTCCCTCTTCTTATATTATAATATTATATTACTCCCATAGTGTTTCCTATCCACTTTTTCTTAACTTAACTAATTTTCTTATTATTATTATCCAAAATGGATTCTTTTTATAACCAATACCCATCATCGTATTTCAATAATGAGGACCCTGCTTTTTTAATTGCTCTTTTCGAAAGTTTAACTGATGTCCTCACTTTAGAAAAAGTTAAACGCCAGTCAATTTATGATTCTTCTTCTTCTTCTTCTGAAACATTTATTGCTTATCATGGAACTTCAAGTAATATTACTTTTTGAATTTTTGAATTTTTGAATTTTTTTGTTTTTGTTTTTTCCTTCTTCTATTTGAAAAAAAAATATTGATTGTATATTGTATTACTCAAATAATTAGCATCAAATGCATATTCAATTGTAAGATCAGGATTCGGTGTATCTGAAGGACAACTTGGATTTGGAGTGTATTTTGCTAAAGAAGGTAAAGCAGAGAGATTTGCAAAAGATGCATACACAAGAGGAAAAGGAAAAGGCTCTGTTGTGTTAGAGTGTGAATTGACTGTGTCTAGAATGAAAAAGGTTGACCAAGCTTCTTCAGCTGGTTCCTGGGCAGATGAAGGATATGATTGCGTTTATTGTGAAAAAACAAATATGTCCCATAATCCTGAATGGTGTGTTTCAAATCCTTCAAATATCAAAATCATTTCTTGGAGAGATGTAGAGAGTGATCAATGGAGCTCTGTTTATATTTAATTTGTTTTCCACCTTTTCTGGCTCTGATAGGATTTCATTTTTGTTTTTGTTTTGTATCTAGATATCAATGTATTCTTATTTTATCAAGAAAGAAAATTCTTTCGATTTAGTTTTTATTTTTATTTTCAAATAAAAGACTTGTAATCAAATTCAAGAATTTAATGAAAAAATTTTGATTAATTATTGCTTCTATTTTTACAATACAAAAAACAGAAGTTTGATTATACATTATTGTAATAAATGGCAAAGAGAGGAGGAACTTGAGCTTGTTGAAAAACTACCAGTTCATTTGCAACATCATTCTCATCAATATGTGATTGGAATCACAATTGGCTACAATTATTATGATAACCATATCCTAATTAATTTATTAATTTTGTTATTTGTTTTGCTTATTTGAAATTGAAAAAAAAAAAAGAACCTATATGGTTATCTAAAGTATCAAGTCAACCAGTCTTCAACAATAATTCTTCACCGTAAATTGGAAAATTACACTAGTGCATATAGGGACTGCATGGCCACGCTTTACGATTATACTAGGAAAAATAGGACTATACGCAAAAATTCGTTGAGGAGATGAACTCCTCGAACACTCCTCAATCAACAAAGGTGAAGTGAAGTGAATTCTTGAAGGTCAAGATGCAAGGATTATTGGAGGTTTGCTCTTGTTTACGTGCAAAAATATGCGACAAGGTCAGAAGTCGAGGACTATAGACAAAGGCATGTAAGGTTTGTCAAAGTTGATATCCATTGAAATCAGAAAAAGCGAAACACACTTCTTTCTTTCTATTTAGTTTTATTTTTTATTTTTATTTTTTCAAATAAAAGTTTGTGAAAATATAAGGGAATTTCTTTTTAAAACATGTTTAAATTTAAAACAACCAAAATTCAATCTCAAAAAAAAAAAAAAAAAATTATACAAACACTCAAAGCTTTACAAAAATTGTGTTAATCAAGTAGAATAAAATAACCTTTGAAAAAAATAAGATGGGGAAAGAGAAGGAAAGGTTATCTCAGAGTTGAAGAAGAAAGATATTAGGTTAGATACTGAAGACAAAAAAAACAATTCAAAAAAAAAAAAAGATTTAAAAAAAAAAAAAGATTTTAAAAAAAAGATTTAAAAAAAATGATTTAGAAAAAAAAAAAATTTAGATTTTGAATTTTTACAAGTTTCAAAAAAAAAAAAAAAAAAAAAAAAAAAAAAAAAAGTTACAAAGCCTGATTTTATCTTTTTTCAACTTTGAAAAAAAGAATTAGCTGTAATATTCTTCATTTCTTTTCAAAATCTACTTCTAACTTTGCTGAATCACAAAGGTTTTTTTTTTTGGAAAAAAGAAGAGGCTTTGTAAAAAAAAAAAAAAACCAGAAGTATCTGTCTTAATAGGTTTTTGATATATTGACGTTGAGTGAGGAAATCCCATTTGATTCACCAAACGAGTTGACTTTATGATCAGTGAAGAACAGAAAGAATCATAATGGCATTATTGAAAAAATTTTTTTTGATTGGTTCTATTTTTACAAAAGTTTGATTATACATTATTATTATTATTGTAATAAATGGCAAAGAGAGGAAGGACTTGGGCCTTATCAAAAACAACCAATTCATTTGCTACAACATTTTCATCAAAATTTCCTGTGATTGGATAAGCTTCATTAAATTCTGTCTTCTTCACTATTTTTTTTTATTTTTTATTGTTTCATTCATTCATTAGTTGATAATATAACAAAGAAAAAAAATCAATGAATCAAACCTAGAGTGTAATGAGATTGATAACCCAATTTACATGGTCTTCCCATAAAACCTTCTGGATTTTCTTGTGTAATTGGTCCTTCAATATATGGACTCTCTGTCACTATTTTTTTTAATTTTTTTAAAAAAAGAATGAAAAATAAGAAATAAAAGCAAACCAGGATAAACATTTCCAGGAGTAATCATACAAATGATGAAAGGTTTTCCATCAGGACTATCTTTTGCATATCTTGATGAATAAAATAATGAACTACTAAAATACATTCCTATTGATTTTGATTGATTTATTTTTCTTATCTTTTAATGAAGAAATAGATAGTCAATGAAAAAATGATACCTTGACCATAATATCCATCGTCAGTTTCTCCTGTTGGTGCAAGTCCTTTTTTTTAAAAAAAAATCAAAATCAAAATTAATAAGTAAGTGAATTAAAAGAAGAAGAAAAAAAATGTAAAAGAAAGAAACCAGTTTGACAGATTTCATGCAACGCAGTTTCACTTGTTCCATGAATCATTGGAATTGCATGTAACTAATTTTTTTTTTAAAAAAAAATCTTCAAGGTTATTGATAGAAACAATAGAAAAAAAGTTACAGATTTGGAGTGATTCCAATCAAAAGTTTCAGCCATTTTGATATAATGATCATGGAATTTGCGTTTTCGTTCACTATCATTCCCATTTTTCCAATCATCTTTCTTAAACTTTTCTGAATTTGCTCTTTGTTGATTTGAAAGAAATGATCGATGATTTTGAAATGAATTAAACAATTTCTCATTAAATAAAACATAAGCTTTGTTGATTTGTTTCATATCTCCTCCAAGAAATGCCATCAATATTTCAAGTTTCTTTAAATATTCATTTCCATTCTCAACCACATTTCGTTTATTATCTTTAAGTAAATATCGAATATATTTTGTTTCTTTATATCCTTTTTCTTCCCAATTAATTTTTTCATTTGGTTTTGTATTCCACCAACATTCATTATTTACATTTTTTGATTCAGATATTGTTAAATTTGAAAGAGATGAAGATGAAAAACTTGAATTTGATTGTAATTGAGCTGAACTTGAAACTTTAATTGTCATTCCTTCTTCTAAATCTTCCAGATCATCCAAAACAATAAACTGTCCATTTTCATTGAGTTCTAAAATAAATTCATCATTTTGTTGCAGTTTAATTTTTAATCTAACATCATTTTCGAATTCTAATAATGTTTTTGCAGTTGTTTTTAATCTGTAAGTTCTGTTGTTGAACTCAATTTTGTAGCTTGATTCTAAAAAAATAAAAAATAAAAAAAGGGTATTACTGATTTGTCAAAAAAAAAACCTTGAAAAAAAAAAAAACAAGGAAAAAAAATACTTTTTGACTCTTCTTTTTTCCTTTTTTCTTCTTCCAACTTACTTTTTTCTTCTTCTTCAACTTTCTTTCTTTTTTCTTCTTCCATTTTTTTTCCCTCTTCAATCTTTTTCCTTTCTTCTTCCAACTTTGTCTTTTCTTCTTCCAATTTTTTCTTTTCTTCAGTTTTCAATTTTTCTTCTTCATTTTTCTTCCTTTCTTTCTCTTCTTTTTTTCTCTTTTCTTCTTCAAACTTCTTTTGATTTTCTTCCACTTCTTTTTTTCTCTTTTCTTCTTCTTTTCTTTTTGTTGATTCTTTACCGTTTGAATTATAATACACGATATAAGATGGATAAGTTTGTGGTTCATGGACAATTAATTCATCAACGGTCCATTTATTATTCAAGTCACCAACTTTGGTAATTGGAAAGGTTGCACTCATGTTTTGTCCATTAACTATTTTATTTATTATTGGAATTAAAGGAAATGAAAGGTAAGCGAGATAGAATACCAAGAGTGAAATGGGATTGATAACCAAGATTTATTGGTTTCCCGAGATAATTTTTTGAAGAATTAAATGGATGTTCGATCACTGGAAATGGATTTCCAACAATCATAAATCCAATCACAAATATTTTGGGAGTCTTTTGACAATGCTTCTCCGCATATTCTACGTTGGATGTCATGTAAACTCCTTTTATTTTTATTTTTGAGCAACTTAATTTCAAATTAGAAAAAAAGCAAAAAAAAAAAAAGAAACCTTGTGAGTAATAACCAACGTCCATTTTACAAACTGTTCCGAATCCATTATCACCTATTTAATTGAAAAATTCAATTTAAATGCTTTTAACTTTTAAGAAAGATTTTTTAATTTTCAAGAAAAAAAAAAAAATACAAATTCTCCAAGCAGCATCTTCAGTTGTTCCTTGAATCATTGGAATGACAAATGACTACAATTTTTTTGAATCAATTCATCAAAAGAGGTAAATCACAAAAGAAAGATCAAAAAGGTTTGTGAAACATAATTAAATTTTACATTATTTCCATGATTCCATCCAATTTTTCTGAATTTTGAAATATGATTACCCAAATATTGAATGAATGATTTTCTTAATTCTGGTTCTGATTGTTCAATCCAATCTTCTTTCTTAAATAAATTTGGAGTATCTTTGTGTTGGCTATATATTTGTTTTCCACGAACTTCAAAAGATTTCTTCCGATCTTTGTTTTCAATTCCAACAACTTTATCAATTTTTGAAATATCAAATCCTAGTACATTGAGTAAATATTCCATTTTTTTATATTCCTTTTCATTTAGTATTTCTGAGTTTTCAAAAATTGTCTCTGTTTCACTTTTTTGACTTTCTTGATTTTGATTTTCATAACTGTAATTCCAATAACCAATTTTATTTTGATGATCTAAAGCATCAAGTAAACCAGTTTTGAATAATAAATCTTCACCATAAATTGGAAAATGAGTAATTGGACAGATTAATTTTCTATCTTTTAATTCCAATTCACAATCTTCAAGAATTTCATCCAAATAAATCAATCCTTTTGAAAAATGAGGAGATCTAACACATTCTTTCCATCTCACTCCTCCATAATTTCCACTCATTATTTTCACTTCTTCACAAATATATTTCATCATTTCTAAACATTCTTTTCTTTCTTTTCCTCTAATTCTAATTTCAAATAAATTTTCTGACATTTTAACTTCTAATAAACATAATACATTCTCATTTTCATTCTTATTTTCATTATCAAAATGTTTTAATAATACACCTCTTCTCCAAATGATATTATTAACTATTTTATCATGAAATCTAACCAATAATCTTGAAACCATTTCACTTGGAACTTGATTAAATGAAAATATCCTTTCAATTTCAATTGTCTCCAATGGAATTGTTGTTGGCCATTTCTTTTCTAATTTATTCTGAATTAAGGTCATTTCATATTCCATATTTGCCATTCTTTGATTTTCTTTTTGAATCTTGTCTTTTTCATTTATTATTTTCTCTTTTTCTGTTTGGTTTGATACTAACTTTTCTAATTCATCTAATTCTTTCATTAATCCCAAATTTTTGTTTTTTGTTTCTTTTATCATTTCTGGGTCTGGTAGTAAATTTGGAATAATAAGCTTTTGATTTTGATTCTCATTTTGACCTCCATTTCCATTTTGTTTTTGATTTTCCAAAATAAAACAAACTTCAAATTTTTGCAATAAAGATAAATAAATATCAATTAAATGGGTTGGTCCATTCCAAATCATATTTAATTGAGAGTAATCAATAATTCCATTTAATCTCATTTTCCTTATTGATTCATCTGCTTTGAATAAATCTCCTAAAATTGTCTTTGTGAAATGTTGTGGATCCAAAACAACAATATTTGATAATTCATTTGGTTTATCAAAATAAATACAAATTCCCCATTCATGTAATAATTTTAATGATCTTTTCACAAATTCAATATCAAATTCAAACGAAGATTGATACTGTGTTCGAACATAACCCATTAAATCTTGAGTTTCAATTATTGGACGATCTTTTTTCAATTTTCTTAATTCATAAATTGATTTTTCAATTTCCAAATATCCAACTGGAATATTTTCTCCCACATATGAATGACTTAATGAAATAGTAAATATAATTTCCCTTAATTCTTCAATATTTTCCAATGTTGAACAACTCACTTCAAAATAAAACGGTAATGATTTCAATCCATTTTTATCATATATCTCCATAACTTTGACTTTTCTCAAATTCTTATCTTCATCACTTTGATTCCCATTAATTAAATCCAAAAATGTACCAACGATGATAATTGAATAAAATGGCTTTCCATTATCATCACAATACTTTTGATTTAAATGAGATGACAATGATTTCAACCAAAAATCCAAACTTTGTAATCCTTTCATTCCTTGATCCATTCGATATAATACTAAAAATATTGATCTATTTGATAAAAAATAATGATGTGTATTATAATAATCATTTTGTCCTGCGAAATCCCATGTCGAAAATTCTACATAATCATCTTTCTTTTTAAATATCTGATGTTGTTTGAGTGGTGATGGTTTCCAAATATGAGTATTTACATCAATTCCATGAGTTGCAGCATTTAAAATCACTCTTTTCAATCTTTCAATCCATTTATCTCTTGTTTGTTGATCTTTGAAATTTATTTCTATTTTCTTTTGATTTTTATCATTTGGAATTAATTCTAATCCTTTTTCTTTTTTTAATTGAACATTCCATTGTTTATTCTCAAGAATAATTTCTTTACAATCCCTATCTAATTCCTTTGGTTTATATCTTCTGAAATATTTTCCTTGTAATTCAATTAAATATTCAGTTCTCATCAACGTTCCTTTTGTTTCTGCAAGATCTTGAATTGGAAATAAACAATCCAATAAAGTTGTTTTCCCAACATTTTCATATCCAACAACCATTAATTTTGTTCTCTTTCTTGTCACAACTTCCTCCTTACTATTCCCTTGCTTCTGATCATCTTGTTGCATTCTATTCAAAAATTGAAATTATTAAGTATTTATTTATTAAACATTGAATATATTTTTCCTTAGATTGAAAAACAATTTTGATTGCATGAATAATCAAAGAAATTGAAGTATCAACCAACAATTTTCAATTTTATAATGAAAACAAGTTTAAAGAAGAACTTTATTTCCAACTAACTCAATCATGGATTTTAAAATTTGATTCTATTCATTCTTGGAATAAAAATACACACAAAGTCTATCCATTTCTAATCTCAATCTTTTCAAAATTTTCAAATTTTCAAAAATATTGATCTCTTTCTTTTCTTGTCTTATTAGAAAAGCAATCAGAAAGTAATGAGCATCAGAAAGTTGGATCAGTTGGATTGATTAT
>Ga0209960_1003149_pt1 | contig 14859 bp, 19 predicted proteins | sample ThiBiot_500_plan_2_FD_183947 | JGI IMG/M metagenome (GOLD analysis project Ga0209960, IMG submission 183947) | Wastewater bioreactor microbial communities from Cape Town, South Africa - Thiocy_expt_500_plan (SPAdes) | ecosystem: Engineered > Bioreactor > Thiocyanate-remediating >... | reverse complement strand
TAAATAAATCACCAATTTATTATAGATTTACGGTAGCGCTTCCTCTAAAAAATTCATAATTTGAAGATGGAGACTAATGTTTTTGAATGGAATGCGTATGAAAAGCCATGAAAAGGCTATTTTACTGAAATTATGCACTCCTCCAAGGAATGTCGAGGTATTGTTAAAGAACCTACCAGATTTTCGAGGTTTTAAGTTGAGTGACTTGTTTGCGGTAAATTGTTTAGATTTTTAATGATGGAAAAGAAGACAACTGGGTCGTCCTATTCATTTAGAGATAATTATAACACTTTTGGGGTTGGTGGTTATTATACTCAGTTCGGTGATAGTTACAGGTAAGCAACTTGCTTCCCATCCAATCTAACGCTTTCAAAATATTTTTAAAATTCGGTTATAAATAGTTTAGTCTTATAGCCGATAGGTTCAAACCGATTTAATTTTTAGTAAATACTGATCTGCGAAATTGACAGGAACCCGCACGAGTATGATATTAATTCAACAATGAAAGAAGCATTTTATAAACGGTGGTTACAATATTTTGATTGGAAAAAACCAAAAAGGTAATTATCCCTGATCTTAATTCCGATCGTGATCTACCGTTTGACCTTATCCCTTCAAATTACACAAAGGATATATGACCTCGCTTGTGGAAGTGGAGAAGTTACATTATTTTTTGATAAATTAGCCAAAGTGTTGTTCGACGCTGAAAAATTGCCCGAGGATCACATCGTCATTGAAGCAACAGATCCATTCACTTACAAGTACGGAAAAGTTAAGCATATAATTTCTCGTTCTTAACTATTCTTAAATTAATGCAGAGCGTTTGAAGAACGAGTCGGAAGGCCAGCGGAACAACTTTCATTCGAAGACATTGAGAACGGCAAGCTGTGGTTAGTTATAAATATTTTCAATTTTCTAATTATTAATTAATATGCTGTACTTAGGGGTCGAAAGTACGATATGATCGTTTCTAGTTTTGCAATGCATTTAATCGACGAAACGAGATTATTATCGACTTGCAATCAAATGTCGTTCGTGGCGGATTATCTTGTGATAATTTCTCCGCATAAAAAGCCAGAAATTAACGAGAGAATGGGCTGGACGTTAAAGTACGTTAAAGCTTCTTTTTTTTTTTTTTTTTTTAACAAGGATCCTTATAAAACTTGGACTACAGGGACGAGTTTGTGCACGAAAGAATTCACATGAGGTTATATGAGTCATTGTATAAAGAATCGCAATAAAATCAACGTTAATGTTCAATTCTTTTGGAGGACAAAATAAGTAAAAATCAATTTATTGGCAGTACACAATTAAATATTACTAGTAATATTCCTTGTAAATATATACATATGAACCATGTTTTGCTTTTCTTAATTAATTTTTAGTTTAAATGATTACAGAGTGGCAGAGAATGAAAATTTAAATAATATACACATTGCTATGATATTAATAGCGCTGACAATCAGCGTAAATCAATCCTTTAATCTTCATCAACTCCTCTTCACGTTCGCCAGTAGCAAAAAACGTCGGATCTCTAAGAATTAAAATTTTCAACGACGGAAAGCCTTTGAATTTTTCACTGAATTGACGCCAATGATCGACATTTCCGTAATATCCTTGCATTGTGAGATGAAGCTTCTCCAATTTCGGAAGTTGCTTGATCCGATCGAGTAGATCGGCGTCTGCGTACGAACAGTTCTTTAAATTAATGTAAGTTAGAATCATATCACATTAATAGTAGTGACATACAGATATTGTTAGAGATCGAACTGTTTTTAACCGATTCCATTTGAAGTTTTTCGCACTCGCGTCGAGCGAACCAAGACGCAAATGTTTCAAATTTTTCAGTGAACGAAGAGCTTTGAATACTTCTCGTTTTAGCAAAGAATTATATGCAAATGATTCCATATTGGGATTTGCCTCTATCGCGGCAATGGCCTCTTCTATGTTTGGAAAAGGAACATTCAACTTGACCAAAATTTTCCGTCGGATCAACTCTTCAACATTCAGCTTGCTATACAAAATATTAATACAATATAGTCAGTAGTATAGGCGATATTACAAATCCACACGAATCTCTGTGAGTTTAGGAAGGCTCTCTAGAGTGAAATTTCCAACAAATCCTCCGTTCCCACGCGAGTACAATTTCAGTGAAATTAAATTACTGAAATCGGCTAAAAATAACTATTAACAAACCTATCATTGACCAAGTGATTATTTTAATCGGTATGTTAACGTACTAAAATCGGTGCCAGAAAATTGAAACGGACAGAAGCAAAGTCGTTTTAGACTAAAAAGGAAATATTTGCAGGTTAGACGTCACGAACCCAAAGCAAAACGTACTTTCGTGGCGATGCGAATTTGAACTTTTGCACTTCGTTGGAAATGGACAAATTTTCCAAGTTTTTAAAAGCACTAAAATCTAGAGTTCTTTGCTGATCTGTCGAAGCTATGGAGCCTTTAAAAGTAATCAAATTCACGAATCTGAAAAAAAAAACGAATAAAATTAATTAAAAGATTATGGTAATAATCCGCAATAAGCCCTTATAAACTTACACTGACAGGTCTTCCATTTTAATCTGGCCAATATGATAATGGGCAGCATTTGTTTTTAAATTCAGCGAAGTAATTGCAAGCGGATCGATTTTTGATCTTATAAAGGTTTGTATGAAAGCCGCGTCAATGCCCAGCTCTTTCAAATTTGTATTTTTATCGAATAGATGCATTACGGCGAACAGCTCTTCTTTGTTGCAATGGCGCAGATCCAAAGAGGTTAATTTCGGGAACACTTCTAAAATAATTGTCAGGCTTTCAAACTGAAAATATATCTACTCCTTGTGCCAATTCCGCACTTGCCTGCGAGTTTGTAAAAGCCAGTTCTTGTTAACCTTCTGCATCCCTTCATTTTTAAGACTTGCAAATTAGGTGTTTTAGAAATAATTTGGTTGAATAAGGCGTTTGTCATCTTCGAACAATACGATATATCTTATACAAATGTTAATATACGGAAGGGGAGGCTCATAATACAACCAGATCTGACTGACCTATTTCAAGCAAGTACTGCAAGCGATCCTCTGGTAACGCCAAAAAACGATGGTACGTTAATTTGTTGTCGTATTGCATAGACAGGCGTGACCAAGAATAATATACAAGTTCTACGAATATCTTGCTGGTGAACATGAGAGATCTAATGTCACTCTTGGATTCCAAACTGCCAATCAACAAACACAGAATTTCGTTGGGCAAATCCACCAAACTAAATAGCAAATTTAAGAAGTGAATAATAATGTGAAATGAAAAACGTTAAGATGCAACTAGTCTTTCCAAGCGTGATCAGATTAAGAATTCGAGTTGTTAGATTACAAAATTTAGCTGTATAAATATTTGTTAATTACCTAAAATTACCGTCTTGATTGTTGTTCGAAGCCAACTGCGGATATTCGTGATCATTATTTTCCGAAGATGAATCCGTTGACTCAGAAAGATTTAATTCACTAGGAATTTGCTCAGTATTAGCGCCGATTTGGGTACCATTGTTCCTATTATTGTTGGGCCTTGAAATTGAAGGTCTTGTTGTGTTTTGGTTAGTTGATTGCTCGGAACTTGAATTGCCCATAACGCGTCCTGCGTGGTTGTGCATAATAATAATAAATTTTAATAAGTTCTTCTAACCTATAATTTTATGAGGATGCGATTGGCACAAATTGAAATTTCTAGCTAAAAAAAACTCACGAAACAAAAATGGGGGGGGTGGCGTTGGGAAGCGTTATTTGGCTGCAACATTAAAGAGTACCAGTACATATTAATAATGTTCTTCGGAGGCGGTAAGTTTACGTTGAAAGTTGGTAACAGATGAGGCCTGATATTTGAACCCAAGACGAGGTCGGTGCATTGGTTATTGACGTTGGACACTCAAGTACTCGTGGTGGATATGCCGGTGAAGATACACCAAAGTCTGTCTTTCCGTCGGTAAGTGTAAAACTCGAAAATACTCGGGAACAAAATTTTTCATGTTCAACTAGCGAGTTAAAATAGTAAATAATATTCCTAATTATCTCCATGGCTAATAATATTACTGCAAATATAAATTCGCTCGAATAAATAACTTTGAAGTTAAAGAAAAATTTATCGCGATAATTAATATCTCGGATTCAACCGCAGGTTGCAGGAGTGATCTTTTCCAAAGGCAAAGAAGGAAATGTAGGCGAAGGTCCTATGGCTATTGATGACGAATCAGATAAACCGATCAATCTTAATGCCCCATTAGACGATCAGATCATATACACAGGCGATAACGTTAAAATACGAAGGGATCACATGGAAATTGTGAGCCCTTTTGAAAATGGATTAGGTACGATTGACAAATATATTATTATTTTGATCCGTAAATTTGCATCGTTCAGCGTGCGCTATCCGTACTTGGACGCTGAAAACTCAGCTTATACGAAATAATATACCTTTTACTTTACTCTCGCTATGCTAAATCCATCGGCCTCTAGTATCAAATTGGGATATTATCGAAAACTTATGGCGCCACACATATTTTGATCGTCTCCGAGTGGATCCCAAAGAACATCCGGTCGTGCTTTCAGAACCCACCTTCAACACGACAGAACAACGAGAAAAAATGGCTGAATTGATTTTTGAGAAATTTGAAGTCCCTGCCATGTTCATTTCAAAGAGCGCAGTTCTTACTGCTTTTGCATCGGGCAAAGGCACAGCATTAGTGCTTGACTCTGGTAGCGGTATGACTGTGGCCGCTCCCGTGCATGAGGGTTATGTTTTGCAAAGAGGTACGTCGATAGTAACGTATTAACTGCAACGTTGAACAACACATTAATGCTGGTTAATTAGCTATCGTCAAGTCACCGCTGGCTGGTGACGAACTGACGCACGTGCTCGAGCAGGTGATGCTGGAGAAAGGTGCCGAATTTAAACCGAACTACTCATTCACGAAGAAAGAAGTTCGCCCTGGCGATTATCAAATTACACCAAAGAACTTGCCAAACACAACACAAAGTTACCATCGATATATGACACAAGAGCTCGTCCAAGACTTCAAAGAAACGGTGTGCAGAACATACGAAGCGGCTTACGACGAAAAGTAAGTTTAAGCGCGTAATTGTGCCTGTGTTACTGAACGATTGAACTTTCGTAGAATTCTAGCAGCCATGGCCACGACCTCATATGAGCTACCAGATACCAAAGTAATCGATATTGGTGTTGAACGATTCAAAATACCCGAGGCGATGTTCCACCCAACCGTTATTGAGGTAAGCTTTCACGCGCAGTTTCTTAACGCATAGAGACACTTTGAAGAAATTATGCACCCGCCTTCATTATCACACTGTGGCCGTGTCTAACGTGAGCTAATGATTGATTATTAGGATCAATTCTACTCTCAACCCAACATCCCCAAAACTAGCCTTGCACACATGATCCACTCGTGCGTGTCGAACTGCGATAGCGACTTGTTGATTCGAAAAGACTCTCTTGTGAGCAACGTACTTGTAACTGGTGGCAACACCTTGTTCCCCAATTTCACTGAAAGATTACAGACAGAATTGAATGTACTTTCGCCTCACGGTTCAGTAAGTAATCATGATCTTGACGAATTTTGTTTTTCAAAAGCATGAAAAATCTATATTTTATGCGCGAAATCATTTGGAACGAATTGCCACCATCATATTTCAAAGTCGTAACAACTTTCTTGCAGAATATGAGATACAAGGTTGTAGTTGCCCCAACTAACGTAGAACGAAAATACAGGTACCTACGCGGCATATATATATATATAATGCTTATGTACTTAATATTGAAATAGTGCTTGGATTGGTGGTTCCATTCTCGCTTCACTCGGAACCTTCCAGCAAATCTGGGTTTCGAAGCAAGAATACGAAGAACATGGAAAGAGCATTGTAGAACGAAAGTGCCCGTAATATGTTGTGATCGTATCTTTAAGATAAAAAACAAGTTTCTAGCACGAAATCTATGCAGGTAGTTTTTTCTCCCGCGCAAAATTTAAAATCTTTTCAACGGCTAGTTTTATGGAAGGAGAACATTTCCCGCCCGACGAAAACCGTTGTTTCGTCACCATATCAATTAATTTTTCGTTCTTGGACTCGAGACCACTTTCGGTAAACTATCACTAACTTGAATATGACAGATTTAAATAAGGTAAGCAGCCAAAACCAGATGCCTTTTTAAAACGACACTCTTTGTTCAATTTTTTTGATATTAACATATATACGTGGCACGTGCGTATAATGTATGAATAATTGAGTATCTGATTATACGTAAGATAGCGAATATTATTTAATTTTTTATTTCTCTAAAAAGGAAAATGCGAATCCCAACTCGCTCGTGGCAGGCATTGGATTGAAGAGAAAACGCGAAGACGATCCTTTTGTTAAAGTTTCTAAACCCACATTATCATCCCAAAGTCGTGTGGCTGCCACAGTAAAGGCGGCGGCTCCATCCGCTGTTGCAAAGAAACCTACCACAAGTTTGGCCAAGTCAACCACAATTTCTCGAACTTCGACCATTTCTAAGCCTTCTGTCGGGTATGTACCAAAAATACTTTATTTTAATGTTTTTTTTTTTAACAAAGATCGCAGAGCAACCGCACGATCAACCACCACAAAACCCTCTCTGGCTGCTACAGCAACTGAACGAAGAACAACGATGGCTTCTGGCTCCAGTCGCCCTGGATGGGACGTGAAGGTAGGATAAAGAAACCTCTGCAGAAAAAAATTTAATTTGCTTAAAACTAATCTCTTTTTCAGGGTCGCTTGCAAGACGTCGAGGGTGCTTACATTGAAATGAGCGAGCAACTTAAGCGTAATAATCAGATCGTAGAAGCTTTACAAAAGAAGCTTAACGAAAGCGAGCAAACAGGTACCTGAGATCAGCTTTTACATTTTTATTTAAATACCTAACGGGCATCTTTTCAGTTCAAGTTGTTAGTGTTCAAAAGCAGAGCTTGGAAGGCAACTTGACTCAATTCCATAAAGAGGTCGAGCAATCTAATGAGCGAAACAGAGAACTTTTGAGAGTTATCGATACAATGGACAGCCAACACAAAATGGAGATTGAGAACTGGCGCATGAAATATAACTTGTTACAGAGCAAACTCGACACTACAGAAATCAACCTCAGATCTGCTCAAAACGAAGCTGCTGGTTTGAGAGTATGTTGTAACCGTTCTCTTGAAAATCGTTGGCGTAAATATTAATAGTGTCGTAGTCGCAACTTGCTATTGCTGAAGAGAAGAACGCCGAGCTCTCTCGACAATGGGAAGAGTTGAAGATCAAGCTCGAACGATCTGAAAAGCTATCAGAAGAACGTCGCTTGAAGATCAACGATTTGGAGGCTCAGATCACCGAACAAAAGGAGAACATTTCTTACTTGGAGGAAAAGTCTCGCGCTGATGAGGAGTTGCGCAAAAAGTTGCATAATGCAATTCAAGTACGTTGATGCGAACATAATTCTGAGGGAGAGTCGCGGATTAATGTAATACTTTGTAGGAGCTAAAGGGTAATATCAGAGTATTCTGCCGAGTTCGTCCATTCCTCGGTGAAGAGAAGGCTGACGAGCTTGTAAAGGTAAGATCTTGATTTGGAGCAGACTTGCGTTTTAGATTAGATGCTCATTATTTCTATTACAGTATCTATTCCCTCGTTTAGATGATCGTCAAATGGAGATAGTTTCATTCATGAACAAGGAAGTCACTGGATGCAAGACCGCTCCTGAAAAGAAGCACAACTTTAAGTTCGACAAGGTGTTCCCGCCAACTGCTCCACAAGCAGCTGTCTTCGAAGAGATTTCGCAGCTTGTTCAAAGCGCATTGGATGGTTACAACACTTGCATTTTTGCCTACGGACAGACAGGATCAGGCAAGACTTTCACGATGGAAGGCCCTGGTCTAAGTTCCTCCCAATCCGAATCGCGCGGTATGATTGCTAGAGCCGTCGAGCAAATATTCAACACATCGTACAAGTTGAAAGAAAAGGGCTGGCAATACAAGATGCACGTCAGTTTTCTCGAGATCTACAACGAAACTTTGCGCGACTTGCTCGAAAAACCTAAAAAGGAAAGCGTTTCGGATACCAAGAAGGAAGAAAAGAAATACGATATCAAGCACGATGCTAACACTGGCGAGACTTCGGTCACCAACTTGACCAAAATCGAAGTCGATGATCCTGATCGAGTACACGATCTGCTCAAAATTGCTAACAAGAATAGAGCTGTCGGAAAGACCAACATGAACGCACGCAGTTCTCGATCTCACAGCGTATTCCAAATGCAGTTGATAGGCCACAATTCCATTACTGGCGAGAAGGTAAACGGTCTGTTGAACTTGATCGACTTGGCCGGATCTGAACGACTTGATTCTTCTGGTGCTACCGGAGATCGTCTCACTGAAACCAAGAATATTAACAAGAGTTTGGCTTGTTTGGGCGATGTTATTGCTGCTTTGGGTAAGTCCTGCAATTGCGCATCTAAATCCTCCCACGCGAAGTACTTATTTCCATTGTAATATAGCTAACGGCGACTCTCATATTCCTTATCGAAATTCCAAGTTGACGTACTTGTTGCAAAACTCATTGGGCGGAAACTCCAAGACTCTCATGTTTGTAAATATTTCTCCAACTAGCGCTTCTTTGAACGAGACTTTAAGGTACCAATTTATTATTGCCATAATATTATTTGTTGCTAATACAATTGACAGTTCGCTGAGATTTGCCACTAAAGTTAACGCTTGCGAGATCGGCACTGCTCGCCGAGCGCAGAAGGTTGAATTCAAGGAATAAGCATTCATAATTTTTATCTATTTATTATTCGGATCGTGTTTAAAGTTTTGAGGCAAACTAAAAGTCGATTAGGCGTCTTCTTTAATTTGCCATTGTACAATTACTAATAAACTCAAATTAATCGCAATTCATTTGAATATCATATGCCACTAGTCGTAAAGATTCACTGTGACCAATAATTCGATAATCAGCAAGACTTATTTTAATTTGAATTTACAGTTGCTACGTATTAATAGCTACACTTTATACAAGCTGAAATGAACAAAGATCTCTTTACAACATTGACAATCTCAATCCTCCATCTAGGCGAATCACTTCTCCGTTGAGCATAATGTTGTCGATTATTGAAATACAAAGCTGACCGAATTCGCTTGGGGATCCAAGACGGCGAGGAAATGGAGTCTAGAAGCAAATATAATAATAATAATTAAGTTTAATAATGTCATGTATCTAATAAATTATTGGCTATAGCATATATAAGCCGATACCAAGAGATCCGATAAAAATTTGGAAATTTTCTCTAGGCCCGATTGCCGTTACTTATATACACTAAGCGCTAGTGTCATATTGTATTTTGAACTCTACCACTGTTGTGATTTAATATTTAATAGCTCAAATTGTAGCCGTCAGATCCCGTTTTCAAAATTGTTCATATAAATTTTGACGTACAAATACCGTCTTATTAGATGGACTGCTGTCCTTATTTGAGGAATCCTATATGGGGATACATAATAAATGCCTGAGATTGAATTCTAAGGATTCAATTTCGTCCCAGCGGATCTGCGCACCGAATCTCTTGGTAACAGCCGAGGTAACAAAAATTGAGCTATATAAAATAGCTTATGTGATTAAATATAGCTATATAAGTTACCGTGTTAATAATTTGTTGTTGCGCTGCATCTGGCAGTAGATTGAAAAGAGGAGTTGCTGAAGAAAAAGCAAGTCAGTTTTACAGATACCTTCATAATATAATATGCAATGATAAATATATAACGTGTCATAATGCGCCAAACTTACAAAATACTCCTGGGGCGATGGTCATTACGCGGATGCCCAACGGAGCAAATTCTCTGGCGAGAGGCAAGGTCATCGAGACTACACCACCTATTAATAGGATTGGTACTTGTGCACATGAGAATAAAAATAAATTCTTACCTTTACTGGCCGAATAAGCAGACTGGCCTTGTTGACCCTCGAAAGCAGCAACAGATGCGGTATTGATTATCACTCCACGTTCACCTATCGATGGGGTGAATTGAATAAATATAATTCATTGGGATGAGAAAGAACTGAAACAAATTGTAAGTACCGAATTCATCTGGTTGTTGCGCGGCCATTCGTTGAGCAACGAGTCGAAGTACATTAAACGTTCCTATTAAATTGATTTGAATGACCTATTATATAGCACAATATTAATTCATATAATGGTGGACAGGAAGCAAGATCCAAGAGTTCATAAAATGGAAATAATTAAATCCCCACGCAAAAATATTTTTACCTTTGTCCAAAGCTCTAGAGGAAACACGCCACCTTTATTTAGGACCTATAAATTGTATTAGATTAATATTATCAACTCGTAGAAGGCAAATCTGGCTTACCTTGCGTGAGTATCCAACACCAGCGCAATTAATTAGTCCGTGAATATCACCAAATTTTTCTACAGATTTATTTACAGCATCGGCGACGGAGGCTATGAGAGACAGTCCATTAGCAAGTTAAAATTTAATGTGTATTTTTAAGATCCCCGCAATCTTGCACTATTCAGTAAATATTATGTACCTTCAGACGTGACATCAGTATTTATAAATATGCTCTTAGATCCAAGTTCTTCGACCAATTTTGCTCCTCTCTCGTCATTTATATCCAACAGCACGACATTGGCTCCCTTAGACACTAACTGTCTTGCAACAGCTTCTCCAAGCCCACTCACACCACCAGTAACCATAAAAGTTCCGTCCTTGACGCGCATCTGAGAGGTTCCAAAAACGGACTGATTACTGCAACGTTTGTTGTATTGAATGGATTGTTAATAAATTACTAGCGTGCGGGTGGACTGTTTTTTTGGCTCTCTCCAGTTTTTGGCGAGACCATTTTGGACACGCGCATCCGTTGTCGGCGAGGCAAACAAAAAATTCGGCCTAATAAAAACAGCCAAAAAAATCACATTTAATGTACCTACTCAAGACAATACCTCAACTCGCGACAATGCGATACTACGCTGTTTTGTTGGTTCTAACTTATTTTTCTTTTGCTTACGGTGGATGGCTTTGGATTTACAATTGCGGTCGCCCAGACCTTGGAGGATTTGGTGTCAATGGTAATTGCGTTCCATTGCCAGGTGATGAATCGTATTTTCGGAAGATTGAATGCCGCAAAGACACGGCGGTTGAATTAGTTTGTTGGGATCCTCTTTGTGGAAACTGCGAAGAGAGAGATACAACCAAATTAGGTGAGTGCAACGATGGTCAATCGATGGATTGCATCGACGGCGACATTCCATTTTCAAAAATGATGGGTAACAATTATGTTCTCATTGGTACATTTTCGGAAACCACTGTACATCAACAATTATGCAAAAATCGGCTTATCCTACTAATAAGTGCTGTCCGGTGCCTAATTTGGGATCTTTATTGATGTCTTGCGACGATCATACTCTCAAAGGTAGTTCTTTCAACGATGAAAATTGCCAAGATCTTATCGAACACTATTCAGTTCCCACAAACAAATGCAATGATCTGGTGTTTGTTGTGTGCCACGGCAAATTGTTTCTATGTTAAAAATAATGATAACTCAAGTTAAAATTTTATTTGGTACGCGCTTAATAAACGTTTCACTGAATTGAATAATTTCTAAAACGGTCTGACGTCAGTATTGCTGATTTTCAACTCAATAAAAAAATACTTATTTCGAAGAGTACAATGCTTAATCGTGCAGGAGTGATAGACTCGCGTAGAGGCGACCAATCCACCTTGCACAACAATGATCTTGAAGATGTGGGTGACTTATCAGCTGAAGGCTTAGTAAAATATGCAAAAAAATTAGAGGCGAAGATAGACTCCTTTCTTGAGAGGTATGACGAAGACGAAGAGGATGGCGGAGTCTTTTTCGGAAACTTAAGGCAAATTCAAGAAGAATTAAGTCAGGTATGCAAGAGTGCTTAAATGCGTACACGAGAGTTTGTTTGAAATGATAGTGAACATATATTTCTGTTTCTTTGGATAGATCCTGAATTTTTTTTCAATAATGAAAATAATTCTATTTGATTATTTAAACAAATCAAATCAGCCCAAAATTAAATAATATTGAGACTAAATTAAATATATTTATTATAGTTGTCTATAATTGTAGATCAAATGAATGTCAAAGGCGTCACAGCGCACACTGTTCAATATCACAGCGAAAAATTGCATCACTTTATGCGCACTTTTCAACGCGTAAAGGTGAGTACTATCATAATGTACACGATATTAAGGAGATGAAATTCTCATCAGATGGACTTGTTATAATGACTTGTTAACGATTATTGCAGGATAAAGTAGAAGAAAAACGCAATCGTGAGCTATTGTTCGGCGATTATAAGTAAGTACATCAAAAAAAGAACATCGGATCCGAGGTTTAAACCCTTTTATAAGCGGTACTTATATCTCGTATTTAATACAGATCTAAAGATGATTCAGAAGTATCAATCAATATGAAAAAATTGATGGAAGAACGATCATCAATTTACAACTCATTGAACCAGGCTGATGAAACGTTAGAGTACGTCAATAATATCGTAATTTAACGTAGTTTCGAAGAATTACAATATAGATTACTAATTAATATCAATAGAACTGCCAATGATGTAAAACAAACGCTCGTGCAAGGCCGGCAAATGTTAGAAAATAGTGTCAGCAAAAAATTGACTCAAGGAATAGGTACAGAGAGAGATTTCAACGGGGTTTTATTTTAATATTTTAACGATTGTATTTAGGTGGTACAATGGGCGCTATTAATAATATTTTTGGAAGAATTAAAAAGTTCAAGTTTAGAAATATGTTCGTGCTTGGTGGCACAATCGCATTTTGCATTTGTTTCATAATATGGTGGTGGGTTAGTAGCTGGTCTTAAATCAGATCTGGCACAAAACGTTTTAAATAAAGAGAAGAAAACGAGAGTGCTTTACTTTTGCGTCAATACCTTGAAACTTTAAGAATTTCCACCCAAATACGCATCGAGATTGGAGACGATTGGGTAATTTATTAATAAATGCCCCTGCGTATTTCAAGTTCCTTTCAGTTGTATTTTTTCTTTATTCGTTCATAGTGTTACAATTACAATACAATAGTATCCCGACTTGAAATTGATCGAAATGGTTGCTGTTGTATTTGTAATGGGTGTTAGCGGGAGTGGCAAGACCACAATAGGAGAAGGACTTGGTACAGTTCATAAACCTAGCAATAAATTTGATTTATTTGTAAATAATTAGTTTAGCCTCGCATTAATCGCGACCAAATGCTTTTTTAAGAGGATTGATTACTATTTATTTATTAATTTTTTTTAAATTAAAGCGCGAGCGTATGACACCCAATTCTACGATGGGGATAATTACCATCCCGAAAGTAATGTGCAAAAAATGAGGAATGGAATTCCCCTGACAGACGAAGATAGAAAGGGCTGGCTCGATAAATTGCATGAATTAACGGCTAATGCCATCAATAATACTTCTTTGCAACAAAAATATATATTTATTGCTTGTTCGGCTTTAAAAGAATCGTACAGAGAAAGACTATCAAGCGGATTCGAACTCGGCAAGCAAGTTTTTTTCGTGCACCTTAAAGGATCTTTTGAATTGATCGAAACGCGCATTCATAACCGAAAAGGACATTACATGCCTACAACATTATTGAAAAGTCAATTCGATACTTTAGAAGAGCCTCTTAAGCACGAAGATCAGGTTGGCTTCATAACGGTTTCGATTGAACCTCCTGCCAATGAAGTAATTGTCAACATTAAGCAAGAATTAGACAAAATTGCGAAATAAAGTTATTTTTTCCAGCCGATATAAGAATTTTGGTGTTCTCAAGGCTTACAGCAAGTTAAGATTCTGTTTCACAGATCTTTTTTTGAATTTAACGTGCAACACGTTGCCAAACTTACTATGTATATATTTTATTACTTCTAGCGCTTGACTTGCAGTATGGAGGAGAGGAAAGATGATACGCATAGCTTGCGCTATTACATGGCCAATAAATACGAAGGAGATGTTTATGAAATGGACAATGGCTCAAACTCCTCATCCCGTGAGAATTTAGGCTCTTTATATTCATCCGAAGACGAATTGCGTCTTAGTGGCAGCTCAGGGAGAACTGGATCTGAGAAGAACATTTACTATAAAATATATGATTTTGTTATTGAAAACAGTCACGATAATTTAAGAAGTTCTTCCAGTAGTTTCTTTGGTCAACCTCAAGGTAAATTTTTAAAAATAGTAAAAATATATTTAAGAAGAAATATTCTGTTTCTTTCGCTAAATTTGCGGTATTCAAATGATTTTCTTATATATATATTGAGCTTTAATAAATAGAAAGGGAAGATATGCCAAAGAAAGTATCTTATTCAATGCCCAATCCTTCGGACAAAGATTGGAACAAGGAATTTCAAGAATTATTAGAGCTGCCAGACACCGAAGAAAAATTCTCTAAAATTAGGCATTTAGCTCAAGACTTCATTTCAATTGGTAACCGAATTAAAAATATTTATCAAATTTCTTACTGATCATTTACAAATATAGCCACCAACTGCGCCAAAATTATTATTTCTGAATTGTATTTGCAAAAGAAAACTATCAAACCGTTAGAGATTGGAGGTATCGCAGGCGGAGATAAAGTAAATAGTTCGCTTACAATTTTCTAATACTCGTAACTCTAACGAAAAACTTTCACCGACAGTACTTGTATCGAAATATTTTGTTTAAATTTGCATTGGATGTGAACATAAAGAAGAATTTTTGGATGTATGGCGGTTCTGATGCTTCAGACGAACGTGCCATGAAAGGCAAGTGTCA
>Ga0209960_1003148_pt1 | contig 14866 bp, 15 predicted proteins | sample ThiBiot_500_plan_2_FD_183947 | JGI IMG/M metagenome (GOLD analysis project Ga0209960, IMG submission 183947) | Wastewater bioreactor microbial communities from Cape Town, South Africa - Thiocy_expt_500_plan (SPAdes) | ecosystem: Engineered > Bioreactor > Thiocyanate-remediating >... | reverse complement strand
GAATAACCAAACCAAAAGATGAAAATGGAAAATACACAGTAAATTACATTCAATTAATACCAGTCTTAATCAAATCAATTCAAGAACTATCAACAAAGATACAAAATTTAGAACATATAATCTCATCAAATAATATACAATGAGACCAGTAAAATATGCAGATCCATACCCACTAATCTCAACAAAAACACCAACCTCATCATACAATTCAAGAGCAATGAAATCAGTATCAAATAAACAATTATTAGTCAACAAACCAATAGAATACAAACCAATTCAACCACAAGTTGTATTTAGAAGACCTAAGTACGCTTCACATTATAATGCAATTTCAGGAATACCTTTCAAACATCAAGATTTATATTATATAGAAAAACAAGAAAAAGAATCAAATGTAGTTCCTATTATTCAAGAACAACCTGAAATAAAACCAATAACACCATTAGAACAACCATCAGAAATAAAGAAAAAAGAATATGAAGTATTAGTAAATGGTGAAGTAGTACCAAAAACCAAAATTTCTAGTCAAATGGAAGACATTGTAGATCAAACATTAGCAATTGATGAATATTTAGATAAAAATCCAGAAGTAATTGATGAATACTTAGAACAAAATCCAGATATGACAGGTGAAGGATTAGGAGATTTCATAAAAGGATTAAAAAACACAGTATCAAAAGTAGCAGATAGAGTAACAGGAACAACAAAAGCAATCTTTCAAGGACAATCAAGATTACAACCACCAGAAAGAAAATTAATGGAACAATATGGAGACAAAGTAATAACAAAATTAGTAATCCAAAGAGCACCAATTAAAACAGTCCCAGTTGATTCTTTAATGAACCTAATAACAAAAGGAAATTTCAATAAATCATTACAAGAATATGGATATGATAAATTATTCCACTTATTTATGATCATAACATTAGAAGATCAAACAGAAATCTCATTAGAAAAGAATGAAACAATTCAAATGAAAAAATCTCCTCAAAAATCAGATTATGAATCATTAAATGTCAACTTATCAGGAAAAGTAATAACATTAAATGAATTAATGGAAAAAACATCAAACTTAATGGGATCAAATTTCTTTCCTTATCATCCAATCAACAATAACTGTCAAACATTCATCTCTTCAGTAATGAAAGCAATTGGATTAAATACATCTCAAATAGACACATTCGTTAATCAACCAGTTGATAAATTATTTGAAACATATGATAAAACAGGAAAATTAACCAATTGGATGGCAAAAATTACACAACTAGGAACAAAAATGAATTTCTTAAAAAGAGGAGGAAAAATACACTACAAAATGCATTCTTAAAAATCTCACCAAATAATATAAATGACAACAATCAAATTAGATTCCTCATCATTAAATCAAGACTCAGATAATTTCACTATAACTTTTGGAAACCCAATCATACTAAACACATCAACAAATGAACAAGAAAAATCAAAATATGAAATCGCATTAATAACTGCAGATTTATGGTACTCTTTCTCAAACATTTCACAAGAACTACAAAACAATACATTCAAATACTACAATGGATCAGCTTGGAAAACTGTAACATTACCAAATGGAAATTATCAAGTATCAGACATAAATGATTTCTTAGAAGTAACATTCGATCAAAACAATGATTTCACAACAGACATAGATGGAAATGTAACATACAATATTGTATTAGCACCAAATATTGTAACATTAAAAGTAGAATTAGCAATAAAAAACGGATACAAACTAGACTTAACAACTTCAAAACTAAACGAACTAATAGGTTTCAATCAAGCAATTTATGATACAACAACAGCATCAACCAATAGAGTAGATATAACCAGAGGAGTTAATTCATTATCAATTCATTGTTCAATTGCAGGTGGTTCATATGATAACAACTTAGGATCAGATATTTTATACAGTTTCGTTCCTCAAACAGGAAGAGGATCATCAATTCATATTGAACCAAATTATCCAATCTATCTCCCAGTAAGAGAAGAACAATACATAAACAAAATTCAAATGAGAATAACTGATCAATTAGGAAGAAGAGTCAACTTCAATAGTGAACCAGTTACCTATTTCCTTCATATAAGAAAGTCAATTTAATTATTTTATTGCCTAATAATATAATTAAAATGCCAAGGATTGAATTTGTAAATAAACAAACAAGACAAGTCAATAAAGAAATAAAAAAGAATGAATTACATCAACCAGATAAAAGATTAGAAAACCCAAGAGAATTAAACAAATTCGTAAAAGAAGAAAGTAAAGGTATAGTAAAAGGTATGAAAATAGAAGAAAAAAAAGAAATCTCGGAAGAAAAAGAAAAAAAGAAAAAACCAAAAGTAAAAAATTCTGAAATTATAAACCAAGTTTCAAAGTTAATTTTAAAAGATATACTAGATGAAAAAGAACAAAAAGAAATTACAGGTTCTGGAATAGCTATAGAATAAATTTTTTTTCTCCTCAAATAATATAACAGAATGACAGAAAATTTTGATGTTGATGTTCGAGAATCACCCATTTGGGCTAATATGTTTGGTAATGTACCAGTAGAATATGATGATATAGAAGAATATGAATACGTAGAATATTTAGAATCTAATTCACAAGGAGGAAAACCAAGTGCAACACAAAATAGATTTGTATTATATAATAGAGATGTTGACCCTTATTTATTATTTCATAAAGGATTTATTCAAGTCAGAGGATATATTGCAACAGCTGCAACAATTGGGACTGGAGGAGAAGTTTACTATGATGCAAGTGATGATACAGGACAAATTGCTCCATGTAATTTATTCAATTATGCAATTTGGGATTCAGCTGAGTTAAGAATGGAAGGTTCATTAGTTCAAAAAGTTGATCAACCAAGATTAATTGGATTAGTAAAACATTTAACAGAATACAAACCAGAAAATGAAAAAACACAAGGAACATTAAGTTTCTTTTATAAAGATACTGGTGATGGTAGTACAAGTTATCGACCAATTACAACAACTACTGGGTCTACAACTGCAAATACTTATACTTTAACAGGTGCAGTAGTAACAGAAGAAGGGAAAGCGACAAAATACATTGCCGTTTCAGGTTTAGCAGATGGTGCTGGTAAAAATTTGTTAGATCCTGCATCAGGTCTCACATTAGGTGTTACTTCTACAACTACATCCACATCATTTTCATATGAAAATGATAATTACAACGAAGGATTTGTAAAAAGAAGAAATAGATGTATTGCAAGAGGAGCAGCAACTAAGAAAGTCTTTGAATTTTATCTACCATTAAGTGACTTATTTGGATTCTATGAAAATTACAATGCACCATTTAGAGGAATGAAACATGAAATTACTTTATACAAAAATCAAGATCCTAATACTTATCTTCATAAAGGGGGTTTAACAGCCGCTGGTGCATTTGCTATTGAAAAAATATCAATGTGGATCCCAAGAGTTAAACCTTCTTATGAAAAATTATCAGACTTAACTGCTAAATTCGAATCAAAAGCACAATCAGTTTTAAAATGGAATGATTATAGATATGAAATTTCTAATTTGATCAATCAATCATCTTTATCAAATCAAATCAGAATTGGATCATTAGCTGGAAGGCCTACTTATTGTTATGTTTTCTTCCAATTAAATAATACCATTATTGGAGATCAAGAAGAAAATAAGAATCTTTTCTCAAATTTAACAAATGCAGGAAATCATGGTTTATCTCAATTAGAAATGAGAATTAATTCACATGCTCTTCCTCTCCAAACATTTTTATTAGATTTCTCAGATGATAATGAAGATTACTTAAGAGCTTATTTATATTTATTAGAATCACAAGGAAAAATGTTATCAGATAAAACAGGAATGGTTATTTCATATGAAGAATTTAAGAAATTATACCCAATATTCGTATTTGACTTTACAAGAATTGAATCACGTATGTATGAAAACATTTCAGCATCAGAATTAGAAGTTAGATGGAGATTACATGCAGCTGCACCTGATGATTATAGATGTCATGTAATTATTCAACATGATAGAGTCGCAACTATGCAAGCTATTGACACTAAATTGATGATCACTCTCTAGATTAATTATTATTTTTGTAATTCCCCAAAAATAATAATTAAAAAACCAAAAAATCATCAAACTTCTTCCTAAACTTCAATGTTTTATTAGGAGCATCTTTATCAATGTAAAAGAAACTATATTGTTCAGATGTAGCTTCATTATATAACCTTCTAAATTCCTCTTTATCCATATCACTACAATGATCACTCAAGACCAAATTAATATCTCTGTTATTAGCAGATCCAAATAAAAGAAACTGATTACAATTAATTCTAATATCTTTTGGTGTACTAAAATAACTTTGTGTCAAATAAATAACAGAAGCATTTTTATGTCTTCCTCTAACAAACATATCAATCATTTGTTTTTGATTCTTCTCTGTAATGAAATCATCAAATATAATAACATTATCTTTCTTCTCATCCATTTTCTCTAAAGGAACAACATTTTTAATATCATCAGCAAAAACAGCAATAGGAAAATCACCAACATCTTTCAACAATTCATCCTCTTCAACAAATTTAATAATCTTCTGTAATATCTTATATTTTGATTGATGTAAATGTTTAGTGTACACATAAAGTTTGTCATATACTAAATATCTTAATATCAAATCAATTAACACATTAGTTTTTCCGGAACCAGAACTACCAACCATTAACATTCGAAAGGGTTGATCAGGCGCTAATTCATTCACTTTTTTCTTTTTCTTCTTAGGAAAAAGTTTATCTAAATTTATTATCTCCATGGTATATAATTTGATTAGAAAATCTTTAATCTCTATTATAATATATAATGAAAAAAACAAAATTAACTTTAGCTCAACGAAAGGAATTAATAAAAAAGATGAATGAATCAAAAAGAAAAATGAAAGTACAGATATTAAACAAAGTAACAAATGATCAAGCAACATCAGAAATGTTAACAAAAAACTATCAAAATTTCTTTGGTAAATCAGAAGATGAAAGAGGAAGAAACAAAGAGCTATTAGATGAATATTACAAAGCACCTGCAAATCAAAGAGAGGATATATTCAAAAAACTTCCACCTAACCTACAATTTGAAATACAAAAATCAGGTATCATAGCTCAACCATTAGTACAACAAGTAAATACTTTTAATCCTTCTCAAGCATTGAATCAAATACAAAAAGAAATTCAAGATTTAACTAACTTAGTAAATAATAATGCAAAACTGACTGATATTCAAGATTTAGAATTTAATATTCAGACGAATCTATTATCAATTGAGGATAAAATAGACCTTTTGCCTAGTGATACTACAATAGATGTAAAACTTGCAGAATTGAAGAAAAAATTTGAAGATGTAGGAAAAAGTCTGAAAAAAGATATAGGTTTGAGTAAATCTGTTCCAGGACTAAGATCTATATTAGCAACCGCAAAAGCAGTAAATTCAACAACTAAATCAAATGTATCATTTCATAGAGGAGAGAAAGATCCAATATTAGGAACAGAACCTATTTATACTATGGAGTTAAATGGTGAAAAATACTATTTTAGAGAAGATGAAGCTTTAAATGGAACAATCAAAATTTATGATGAAAAGAATACTGTTGTGTCAACTAAGAATACTACACCTGGTTTATTAAGGTTATTGGTTAATGATGATGTGAAGGAAAGTGAAGTTCATCAACAAGATGTTTATGATTTTTATACAATAATGGAAGATCTACACTATTTACTTCCAGAGAAAGGTAGACTTCAGAATAAAATAGAAGTATTTTACAAACCATTCTTTGATATTTTAATTAATGGGATTGATAAAGGTAAAAGAATTACAACTCTCGAAAATGAACTTAATAACCTGACCGTAGAGAATATGACTAGTGATAAATTGGAAAATTTTATAAATGAAATTGATAAGAGGATAGATTATATAGAAAATAATCGTGATGAACCAAAGTTTAGTATTATTCAAGATAGTATAGATGATACTCTTCAATCTTTCTTGTCACTGAAAATAAAATATTTTTCAGAAGTAGATAGGAATTACACTCTATTAACAAAGAAAGAAAAGAAAAGTAAAAAGTACGCAAAATTCACTAAAGAATTGATGAAACAATATCGTATTGATTCTGTGAATTGGGAAGAAGAACATGATAATTTAGAAAGAAAATTAAATAATGCAAAAGGAAAGGGTAAAGCAAAAGATCCTTCAGATAGCAGTTCAAGTGGATCAGGTATAAAAATATACACTTCAAAAGAAGAAGTTGAACATAGATTAAAATTATTGCAAGGATCTGTAGAAGCAGGAAATGATTCAAAAGAAATTCAACATGAAATAAAATCATTAAAAAGAATTCTCAAAAAATGATCAATTTACGCTCGATTTCAGAAAAATAAATTGAATTAAAAATAATTAATTTAATTTATTTTCCAATAAAATGAATTATTTTCTAAGGTAAGTATATATAATGTCGAACTTATCAAAACTTCAAAATGGTCCAGTCCCAGATGATATAAAAAAAATTTTAAACTACTATGATAGAGAGAATGTTGAAAGAGGGAAAGTATTGAGAAAAAGAATGAAGAATATTATAAAAAGTAAAAGAGTACAAAATGAAACAGGTTATGCAAGTATAGATGATAAATTAGATGAACAAAGAAAGTATAATGATATTGCTATGAGAATGAGACTTAATCAATTCTTAAACCAAGATCCAACAAATAGAAGTAGAGGATTGAATATTCCCATTTATTATCCAGATCAAGAGGCAGACCGAATAAAGTTAAGAGAAGAAGAAGAATCATATAGGAATTTAATAAGTAAGTACTTTGATAGACCTCCTCAATCTATTCTTCCTGTTCTTAATAATATGAATATGCCTAATTTAGGTTTTAATACTCCAAATGTTCAAACTCATAACATACCTTCAAGTTCAATTCAAACAAATCAAGGAATTAATACTCTCCCTACACCTCAGAATGCTACAATACAAACTAATCCTCTTTTGAACCAAGGACATACTGTTCCTACCTTATCAAATACATCTAGTAACAATACACCAAGTCAAACAAATCAACAAGATTTAGTTAATGCAATAAATACCCCTTTACCTTTTAATTCAGATGATTTAATAGATAGTTTAGCAAATAATCCAACATTTATGAATTCTTTTCGGAATTACTTAAACAATATGAGAAATGCAAGTCAATCAAATCAATCACCAATTAATCCACAACAAAATGCGATAAATAGTTTAGCAAATAATCCAACTTTTATGAATGCTTTCCAGAATTACTTAAATAATATGAGAAATGCAAGTCAAACAAATCAAGGAAGTACTATTTCAAATAGACCTCCTAAGCCGACTACATCTCTACCACCTATACCTGGTCAAAATCAAGGTTTATCTTTAGATCAATCAGAAATTGATTTTATGAATATTATTCATAATAATCTTTTGACTAATCCAAGTACTGTCGATATTACTGAAATTGATTTTCTAAGAGGATTTCAAAATGGACATAATAATGGAACATATAATCTAACGCAACAACAACTTCAACAAATTACTGATGATATTCAATTATATAATAATTACATTAATAGACCTCCTACAACTATTCCAAATAGACCTCCTATGCCGACTACATCTCTACCACCTATACCTGGTCAAAATCAACCAAGTACTTCAGGCGGACCACCTCCACCTCCACCTCCACCTCCACAAATCAATCAACAACCAACACAAGGACAACAACAAACTGGACAACAACAACCAACGTCATCTCAAGGAATCCAAAATCTCTTAGCTTCCATACAAAATCCTACTGGTTCAAAAAAAACTTTTAAAACTCATGTACCAAAATCTACAACTACTAACGTATCTACAACTCCTCAAACAACTGCAAATCCTTTGGCTACATCAATGTTAAATACAATTAATAATTTGATGCCACAAACATCATCATCAAGTGCTGGGAATACAATTACTCAACCAATATCATATGATAGCGCGCAAAGGACAACAATTGCTGACTTAGATGGTGATATGAATTATTCTGATCCAGTAAATGTTAATAATGTAATTAATTACAATTCTATTGTTGATCAATTTAATGATGGAAATCTTATTTTAACACCAGATGAAATAACACAAATGAATGATATTTATAATTACCTTTTAACTGCAGATGCACAGGTACCTTCTGGAACACAAGTAATCCAACCAGATATCCAACAAGCCACACAAAATATACAAACATATTTTAATCAACAATTGCAAAATCAAATTTCACATCTTCAACCTCAAAATCCAACCGTAAATCGTCTTGCAATGCCAATGACTCCTGGTGAGAGAGGAATTCTGAATAATGCATTATATAATTTAGCAACAAATAACACAATAAGTCGTTCTCAACAATTAGGTCCACTAGAAAATGTTATAAATACATATAATTCTGGAATGTTTAATGCTTCACCTCAAGAAATACAAACGATGAACGATATTTACAATCATTTACAGACTCAAAATCCTATAATTGGTTTTGGATTAGAAGATTCACCAGAACCTTTGTATGTTGAATATGAAAAACCAAAAGCTTTTTATCATGGTAGAGGATATAAAATCAATGAAGATGGAATGTTTGGTGATTTAAGTATTGATATGGACAAACTTGAAAATAATTTAAGATTAGAAGCTTACAAGGGAAAGAAAAAAGTAATTAGTAGGAAGATTGATCAAGACACTTATGATATTTTAACTAAAAGATATAATTCTAAAAAACAATATTCTCCTAAAGCAGTTGAAGTGTTAAATAAATTAGTAGAATTGAGTGATATTAATCCACATAAATTGAAAAATAAGAAGAAATTAGTTAATTCAGAGAAGATAGGAGGAAAGGTTATGTTAGCTTCACCTGATGAATTAGTTTTGAAATTATCTGCTTTAATTAAGAAAAAGAAATTGACATCAAATGATAAGAATATGTTAAGTGAAATAGCTGATAAATTATTGGAATTGGATGCAATAGATGAAGATGAACATAAAAAAATCTTTCGTAAATATATAGATTAATGGTTTTCTCGCCGAGATTAAATAAAACGATTGTACAAAATGCAACAAATAAAAAAGGAGAAAGTGCAAATATTATTTATGGAAATGTGAATGATATGTTAAAAACAGCAAGAATATTAGAACAAAGGAAACATTTAACATTAAGTCCTCAAGTTTTGATTAAAGATCAATTGATGTTGAACAAAATTTATTCGAAATTAGGGATGATAAACTTAACTACATAATTATATTATTAATTTTCTCAAGTAATAATATAATAAATGTACAAATCGTACGGTATAACTGTATCAAAATTTCAAAAAGGAGAATTTAGAAAAGCAATGAGGAATGGAAGTGAAATAACACTTAGGTTAAGCAATTCAGATTTAACAGGATTTGATCATTTTTTATTTACTCAAAGTCAACTTAATAAGATAGAGAAAAGTAAAGTAAATGGAGTTGGATGTGATATTACTTTTTCAGAAACACAGGTTAAGAAACATAGATCTCTTAATTCAGGTGAAGGATTATTTATTCATGGTACAAAAGGCGAAGGATTATTTTTACATGGAAAAGGCGCAAGTGAAGAAATGAAAAAACAGGTAGTAAAAGGAATTATAGGAAATAAAGGACAATCAGAAATTAAAGGACAATGTAGAGCATTAACACCACAATGTACAGGAAAAACTTGGGAACAATTAAGAAGTGGCAATGGTTTATTTATTCAAGGAAGTGCTAACAAAAAAAAAAGTTTCACCCTTTAACAAATGTTGAAATAGAAGAAGTGTTATCAAAGTATGGTAATTTTAGAGGAGTGTTTACAAAAGATAGATTACCTGATACAATAAGTGATGATGAAATAGGAGTTGTTAATTTTGATAATTCAGATGGTAATGGGACACATTGGGTTGCTTATTTTAATTCTAGTGGTTTACCTGAAAATGAACATGTTATTTATTTTGATTCCTATGGATTACCTGCACCAGAAGAGATTAAGAAATATTTGAAAACATCTGGAAAGAAAATTAAATATAATACAGGAGAAATTCAAAATGTTGATTCAATTATGTGTGGTTATTATTGTATTCATGTGTTAGATCAATTGATGAATGGGAAGAAATTTAGTGATATTTTGTTAGAATTTAAACCTTTTCCTTCAAAAGAAAATGAGTGGAAAATAAAAAATATCTTTTAATATTATAGAATGAAGATATACTGCTTAAAGTGTAAAAGAGAAACTGATACTCAAAATGAACAAAGAAGAACAACTAGTAATGGAAGAAACATGGTTTCAGGAATATGTAAAGTTTGTGGAAGTAAGAAGAATAAATTTGTATCAGGTAGTGGAAAAAAAATGAAAGGAGGAGCTAATCCTGCTGCTTTGGCTGCTGCTGGTCAAATGATTGGTGATCTTGGTAATAATTTAATTGGTACAATTAGTAATGGAGTTTCAAATTTACAACAAAATACTGGTGTTTATGATAGAGAGAAATTGAGAAAGGATATGAAATTATTTGATGATATGACTATGAATTATTATATTAGTGCTCAGAAAGATGGTAATCCTATATTGGCTGGTGAAGCAAGGAAATTAGCTAGAGAAACATTGAGAAATAGAGGTATTTATGTTTAAAAATATTATTTTTTTGTTTTTGAAAAAAAATAATATTTTTAAATAATATAGAAATATGGGAAGAAAAAAGAATGTTCAAAAAGTTTTCGTTTCAGAAGATGAAGTTTGTGATATTGAGGATTTTATTGAAGAACAAAAGGCTAAAGTTAAAGATAAGAAGAAGAAAATTGTCAAGGTTCAAAATGAATGGAATGATGAAAAGGCAATACCTAAGAAATTGAAAGAGAAAATTAGTGATGTCTTGAAAGATAGAGATTTACCTGTCTTGAACATTAAGGCATGTATTAAATATTCTGAAGGTGATGATCCTCAAGAGTTAATGTCTGTGGTTATGTCAAAGCTAAATGAAGTTGATAGTTTGAAGGAATTCAATGTTAGTTATTCTTTAACTTTTAGTATGAAATGATTTAATTATTATTTTTGTTGAATTACAAAAATAATAATTAAACTTTAAATGTACCTTCAATTCTTATGTTGTTATGGATAATACAATTCTTACAATAACCTTCATATTTCATTTCTCCTAACTCATTTGAATCAAAATCTAATTTAATGTCTGATATAATCCCATCTGTGTGTACTCTTTTGATGTTGTTTATGTATGGTTTCATTAATTTTGTTATTAAGAATCTTCCTTTTGCTAATAAGAAAGGTGCTATTCTTGCGTAGTTAGTTTCATAGTAATTATCATTCTTTACAAATTGAATCATTGTTTGAGTATCATTTATTGGATTGATTGATAACAATGTTCTGTTATCTTTTATTTCTTCAGTATTTCCATTGTCATCTATTGATATTTTGATTGTGTTTTTTTCAGTTAATGAACCCCATAAGATGTTTAATAATTTCTTTGCTATTTTTATTTTTTTCTTTTTTAATTTGAATAGTAAGTCAACATAAGAACCAAATAGTTTATCTCCTTGAATTAAATCTTTTCTTGGGTAATGTAAAATATTTGGTTCCTTGTCTATTATTAATTCAATTTCTAAGTTAAGATCTTTTGCTCTATTTAAATCAATATGTGTGTAGTAATTCTTTTTATTTGCTCTGAATAATTTGTTTCCTTTTATTTTTGCTCTGTAAATTCCATACATGTAAAATTTTAAGTTGTTGAATTCTTCTTTCGTTAATTTCTTGAAAGTTCCTCTTTTTAATGGGAATAACATTTGATGATCTTTCATAATAGAAGGGTACATAGAACAAACATCATATTTATAAGCTTTTCCTTCATAATTATCAGCCCAACACATTGCAGAATAAGATGCGTTTTGAATCCAAATAGCTTCATCTTGTTCTATTAATTCTGGGTTGATACATCTATTTAATTTGTAGAATAAATCTAATGCGGTCTTTTTATTTGTTCCAGTTTTGTATAGGTTAATTAAGTTTGTTTCTTCCTTTAGTAAATTGGCATTTTTTATGAAATCTTCATATGTTTCTTCTAATGTTTTGTTTTCTTCAATTGGAATTAATGTGTATTCTGATGATCTTGGTTTGTTTCTTATTTTTTGAAAAGTTTCTATTGAGATTCTGTATCTTTTTTTATTGTAGACTCTGTAATTGTTATTTTCATTATCTCTTTGGTAGATTAAAGGGATTTTTTCTTCATTTGCTATTCCTTTTTGAGTTATGTATTCATTTTTTAATGTGTAATGTCCATTTAATAAGGTTAATTTGATGACATGATCTGATTTCTTTATTGAAGTGTAAATATGATCTCCTGTTACTGAAATTTTTTGTTTGATTTGTTCTTCTATCTTTTCTATGTCATCAATTGAGATTTTGTCATTTCTTTTTAAGTTAAGGTATGATTTTAATTCTTCTGGTGATTCCCAAGGTAATTCTAATGGAATAATTTCTTTTAATGCATCGTATAAACAATCATTTGTTTTGTTACATCCTCCTTTTCTTGTTTTTGTTTTCATGACATAAACTCTAAATTCTTTGAAAGTATCTGGTTCTTCTAATGTATTATCTGAATCTGAATGGTCGTATAATATAACATGATCACCAAAGTCTGTAAAGTAGCCTGATCTCCATCCTATCGGGTATTTTAATGAAACTGAGATTTGTCCTTTGAATTTATTTTCTTCTTTTAACCTTTCACTTTGTTCTTGTGCTAATTTCTTTATTTGTTTCCTTGTGAATCTTCCTTTGTATTTTATTTGGACTACTGGATTTTTATATATTTTGATTGGTAATACTGAAACTTGTCCTTTCATATTTAATACTATATATTTTAATTTTTTTATATTAATTTTTCTAAATATTTTTGATGCTTCTTTGTTTTTTTATGATGAGACATATTACATCTTGCTGTTATTGTTCCACATTCACATTCTACTTTTGTTAGGATATATTCCTTATGTTTCTTTCTATATTCTGGTTGGTCATAATAGTAACTAAAAGGTCTTTTGACATCCATTATTATATACTATATATAATTTTTTTATATTTCTTATTTAATTATATTGATGAGTATAGACAAATATTATGAAGACTTTGGTATAAGCAAAGTTGATGGAAAGAAGTTAAGGAATGAGAAAATTTACAATTTGTATAAGACTCCTAAGAAAGATAAAGGTGTTAATATGCCTAGAATTGAAGCTTTTGAAGAGAATGCTGTTCATCAAGCTGATATTTTGTTTTTACCACATGATGGAGCTTATAAATATGCTTTGGTTGTTGTTGATGTTGCTACTAGGAAAGTTGATGCAGAACCTTTGAAAGGAAAAAGTGCAGATGATGTGTTGAATGCTTTTAAGAAAATTTATGGTAGAGTATTGAAATTACCTATGAGATTAGAAGTTGATAGTGGAGGTGAATTTAAGGGTAGTGTTAAGAAATATTTTACTGATAAAGGAGTATTTGTTAGATATGGTCAACCATCAAGACATAGACAACAAGGATTGGTTGAAAGAATGAATCAGATATTAGGGAAAGCTTTGTATCAAAGAATGGTTGCTCAAGAAATGTTAACTGGTGAGAAAGAAACTAGATGGATTAAAGATTTACCTGTTATGACTGGGGCAATTAATGCTGGGAGAAAGAAGAAGAAAGTTGTTGAGGATCCAGTTTGTGAAGGAGATAGTTGTAATTTAATGGAAATAGGAACTAAGGTAAGAGTTCAGTTGGATGAGCCAATTGATTTGTTAACTGGTGAGAAATTACATGGTCATTTTAGAAGTACTGATATTAGATGGAATCCTAAAGTGAGGGAGATTAAAGAGATATTAATTAGACCAGGTCAACCACCTATGTATTTACTTGATGGAAAAGTTGGTAAAAGAGAAGTTACTCCTATTGCTTATACTAAGAATCAATTACAAGTAGTTCCTGCTGATGAGAAACCTCCTAATCCTAAGGTTATTAGAGGGAAACCTAATACATATATTGTTGAGAAAATTGTTGATAAGAAAAAAGAAGGGAATAGAATATATTACAAAGTTAGATGGTTGGGTTATAGTGCTAAAGATGATACTTATGAATTGAGAAGTGAATTGATAAAAGATGTTCCTGATTTGATTAAAGAGTATGAGAAAAAATAATTAATTTTTTTGAATGAAAAAATTAATTATTTCAATAACCTTATCACTTCGTCAATTTCATCATCTGTATCATATTCTTCTATTCTATTTCGTCTTTCATATTTTTCTAATAAATCTAATTGTTTTCGCATTGTTTTGAGGTATTTTTCGTTTTTTTCATATTGTTCTTCCATGTATTCATATTCTTCTTTACTAATTTTTTTATTTTTTTGTTCTGAAATTTCGTCATATTCTCCAATCCATTTCTTTTTTCTAAAGTATTGATGTAATTTGTTATATTCAATTGATATATATCTCTTGTTTCCTCCTTTTGTCAAGATTTCAAATTTCATATCTTTCTCAATAAATTCTCCCATTTCTTGTTTAGAGTGTACTTTGAAGCCATTCTTTGTACAATATTTATCATATCTTTCATAGAAAATAGGAAAATTTTCATACAAGTAATAATAAATTTCATCATTAACTTCCTTTTCCTCAAAATATTTTTCCTTGTGTTCCATCATATATTTAAAATATTTGGCAGGTGATTTTAAATTTTCTATAATGATATTTTTCTTTGATTCTGTTTCTGGTAATTCGAAAACATCA
>Ga0209960_1003145_pt1 | contig 14886 bp, 18 predicted proteins | sample ThiBiot_500_plan_2_FD_183947 | JGI IMG/M metagenome (GOLD analysis project Ga0209960, IMG submission 183947) | Wastewater bioreactor microbial communities from Cape Town, South Africa - Thiocy_expt_500_plan (SPAdes) | ecosystem: Engineered > Bioreactor > Thiocyanate-remediating >... | reverse complement strand
TTTGCAGTAATGTTCACAAACGATTGGCACCAAAATCCGGAGATTACTCAGCGTGTGGTCCCTATTTAAAAATAAATTGATGCCCACGTGCGCAGTTTGCAAATTTTTTTTTTTTGTGGCTGCGGTTCGCGGATAATATCAATCGTTTATAACACGTGCTCCAACAATGCAACGGTAAGTATAAACAATATTACTTGTAAGCGCGGGACTCCAAAAAAAGAGTTGATCGTTACATCCACCCAATAACTTTGTATTAGATATTTAATTCTCACTCTTAATGGTAAATAAGTTGAGAAAAAAAACTAATATGTGATGTAGAAACTTTTGGAGACGTAGTTTTGCCTACTTGGACTTTTGGTATAGATACAAATCCGGTAAATATTTTTTTAAAATCAATACAACATTATAATCATGTTGTACTTGTATTTTTACGTGTTATTAATTATAAATGAATATTAGGTTTTACCAAGAGACCAAAATTCTGGGATGCAGTCGAAGAAACAACAATGCCCTCGCATCCGTACATGAACAAACAAGTACTCAAGAATATTTTGGTTTATCCTGAGGACAGATATAGAAAAATGTATTTCGAAAAATATCCGCACGAAAGAGAAGAGAAGGCGTTCAGATTTATTAACAGATGTAAGTGAAAGTAGATTTGACTGATTCCGGAGACTCCTCGACGATATGATTGCTTTTTATAACACGCCTTAATTTATTTATGAATAATGCACTCAATATTCGCCATTAAAAAAGCGAGAGAATTATTATTGATATTTATTTTTGAAATCTGGATCTGTCAAGTTTCCTGGTTATCAACACTGCTGTTGCCAAATACAAATTTATTAATAAAGGTCGGCGTATTAATTCCCTCTTTTTGTAGACGAAATGCGCTTTTACCAACATCCCGTCGAAATGTTCATTTCCAAACAAGCTGAGCTCGTCAAGAAAGGTATGAGCGAAGAAGAAGCGTTTACTGTCTGCGCTCAAGAGAAAGAATCTGAAGAAGCAGCGTTACAAACTGAACGCGAAGTATCTAAGCAACAAGTAAGCTCACATCTGTTTTCATTCACTTTTTAGCTTGAATACTCTAATTCTACAATTTAATAATAAGTATCGTACTATTAATTCTGCGTAGCAAAAGAAATATTGAAATCACCGTCGGGGTTGTTAAACAGTGTTTAAAACTTGCATTTAAAATAGGCGATGCTTTTGTTCAACACTCCTGAAGAGAATTTAGAAGAAAAACGCGCCGAATTGTTAGAAGAATACGACCGAGCTTATAAAACTGCCAAAGACAGACAAAAGCGCTTGCGAAAGTATGGATTCATTTTATTAGATCAGCTTCGCTTAGCGCTTTGGAATTAGAACATCAGAGAATTAGTTTTGCGTTGACATTACTAACCGAATTATATTAAATAGGGAGCGGTTGGAAAAGATTATTTTGTTGAAGTTCCGAGTCGGTGATACAACTAAGATCACGCAAGGCGAACTCGAAGATATGGACCACACTGAGGTACGCGATTAAATACATTGATGGTATATATTACATGCGTTATATATTAATATTTGTGCGTTGTATAGATTATGGAGTTCATTCAAGATCACCCGAAAGAACGACACATGTTCGAGGCCGCGCTCTTGTACGGTGACACCAGGTGAGATAAAAACTAATATTATGATTAAATATACCCCATACATGGTGAATATATACCAAGTGATGATACGCGGATGAATTTATTTCAAGAAAATTTTATGCGAGTTTGGCTGATCTTGGTGTTAACTTTTTATTGCGCCCAGTGATCCCAAACAATTAGAGTACTTCGAAGACGATATGCCTGATGACGGCACCGTATTGTATAACACTAACGGCAATAACCCCGAGATGGTGGACAATGTTCAAGAAACCAAAAACCGCATCAAGGAGTTTATGCAGAGCAGCCCGGTGGGACCCTTAGAGGTACTTAACATATGACAACACCTCAAATAAGCTTATTTTAATAATTTCTTTTTTTTTTTTAATTATTTAGAGCGCGAGTAATTTGTTGGAACTTTCTGGCGGTGGCGGAGAAAACAGAGAATTCGTCAGAAATCCCAAGTACGTTACAATAAATGAAAACACCTTTTATAGTAATATGCGATTAATAATGTATTTGACATTATAGTAAGCCCGTCACTCAGGCTGAATATGATATGGTCAACGAAGATCTGGTGAGAATGACGAAGAGTTTGTTGTCGACATTGAATTATACTCCGGGACAATATGAATCGATGAACAATCTTGAAAAGAACAGACTGCTTCAAATGTTCACTACTCTCAATCCGAAAGTTAAGTTGGAGGATGTGTACAGCGATGAGACTACTCGTCACCTCGAGCGAGTGAGGGAAAAGCGCAGAAGATAAGAGAATACAATACAATGATATGGACCTGTTAACCTGAAAATTAATTAATTTAAATGTAAACAAGAATAATAAAAAAAACCCCCCCGCCATTCAAATAACGCAGCTAATCCGACGTATTTTTCTTCTATTCCAATGACATTTTGTAACATCGTATATAGAGTAGGACTTGCTCTAGTGTAATCCCGATAACTTTTTGAACCGAGCTACGTAAACAATCGTTTAAAAAAAACTCGAAAATTTTGTCTCAAACAAGCCATTAAAATACCAAAAGTAGACTACGATGAGTAAGGATGCGCTGCCTAAGCTACTGCTCATAGAAAACCCGAGCTCTGTGGTATTGAAGTTGGTATCTGAAACAAACCCAATCTTGTGCTTCGATAAATACAAGAAACAAGCTGTACATAAAAATCCAAACGGTATGACTTTAATTCTAATCGCTTTTGTTATTTTATTGAAAAAAACGATAAACTGATATCAATTTTTTAAAATAGAATTAGAGGCAGCAATTCGATACCACACGGTAGATGCGATACTTGGGGTCATTTATTTGTTGACAGGTAATTTTAAGAGAATTTTTTAAAGACTTTTTCCGAATAAAGTCAAACTTATTTAAATTTATAGGCCCACACCTGGTTGTTGTTTCAGGGAGTAAAATCCTCGGCAGATATTTTCTACACGATTTAAAATCTGTTACCTCTGTCGCAATCATCCCTTTATCCTGCAAACAGTTGAGCACTATCGAGGTACATCCACTCTTTGTGAGCTATGCAGCATTTAATTACATTATATATAGACCCAACAAGAAGCACAATATTTAAGCATGCTACAGAACCTTCTCGCCTCCGGTTATTTTTACTACAGCCACACATTAAACATTACGCAAACTTTTCAAAGAATTGCGAGCTTAAACGACGATAATAAGGTGAGTTTTTAATATGACGACATTAATGCGCTACAAATGTACTAACACACAAGTAGAACGAAGTGGATGAGCGGTTTTACTGGAACAAACAGATGCAGGATTATTTTGCCGAGTTATTATCGACAAAAGAATTCGCGTACGAGAACCTCGGCCCATGGAATAGACCCGCCATGTACGGATTCGTGCAATTCGACGAAATTTCATTGCCGCAAAACACTCATGTCCAGCACATTATCATTTCACGAAGGTTAGTACTGAAATTACCATATTTGGAAACAACGTCAATGCTCCTAAATATAGGAGCCGACATAGAGCTGGAACTCGGTATAATAAAAGAGGCTCGAATAGGAAAGGTATTCAACGCAATTATGTGCTATTTATAACTCAGAAATGAATTCTTTTCAAGGTCACGTTGCCAATTACGTCGAGTCGGAACAAATTCTCGTAAAAAATGATCGCGTTGTGAGTAACGTTCAAGTGCGCGGATCAATTCCGTTGCTTTGGGAACAAAAAATCAATTTGAAATTCGAACCGAAAGTGTTTTGGAGAACTCAACAAAACGACGAACAAACAGATGTATTTCAGTAAGTCACACGATATTAATATTAATATAGATGTATATATTAAAGTGCTTTGATTGAAGCTGATTGGCAATTCTTTTGGCCACGTATTTTAAATACACTTTTGTAATGTTCGCGTATGAACTGCGTAATATTTTTTAAGTATAAAATTAAATTTCTGTTTTTACTTTTTGTTACCTGCTGTTTGACACGTGTCATCGCCGGTTGTCATTATTTGACACTTTCAATTCATTTTGTAATCATCCTAATTAGTTTCCAGGAAGCATTTTGAAAATCAACTCAAGATCTATGGCAAGCAGTTAGTGATCAGTCTGATTAGAACGACTGGCAGTCATGAAGGACCGATGGCAAGCATGTTCCAAGAGCAAATTACGCGTCTTAACAATTCCAACGTACAATACTTGTCTTTCGATTTGAATAGAGAATTAGGATACTTTTCTGCAATGAATAAGCTTGACTTGTTGTGGAGCAAAGTGTCAGATACAATGGAACAATACGGAGTATTTTGCGGACAAACAAAAGACGGCATCCACTTTGAGCACGTAAAAAATCAACAAGGAGTTGCCCGGACGAATTGTAGGGATAATTTAGATAGAACAAACTTTGTTCAAACGCATTTGTTCGTACAAGCGTTTATTATGCAGCTAGCAGCTCTTGGAATTAATTTCAATGAATTTCCGACGGGTAATTTTTTTAAACTCTCTATTAAGCGCTAATAATTTGCTCGCAGATGATAAAATACGATTGACGAACTTAATTAGAGTTATTTGCGCCGATAACGGTGACGCTGTGAGTACGCAGTACGCTGGTACCGGATCCATTAGAACTGGCCATGTACGAGGCCTGAACACTTTTCAAGCATTTAAACGTGATATTAGCAATAGTTTGTTACGGTAAATACTGTTAATATGCATAGAATATAATTACTAAGCTTACGTAATTTTTTCAAAGCTACTATTTTTCAAACTTTTATGACGGCTTCAGACAAGGTAAATGCGGAAGATAACGTATTCTATAAATAACGCATTATTATAGATGCTATAGATTTAGTTCGTAAAAGTCGCGTCATCGATAGAGTAAAAGATCAGCAACCAATGCTCCTAGAAAAAAAAGGACTTTTTGGCTGGATCCTGTTTATATTAGTCACTTTATTCATGCTGGTGAAACCAAAGAATGTTAATTCTTTTATTGGATTTTGGATGGCCATCGTGTGGTCGATTTTGCTAGCTCTAACGTGGAAAATTCTTCGCTTAGATCCAAATTTGGTAATAAGTAGGCCTTCGCTACAAAAAAAGAAAAAATAAAGCCACTTTCGATTATATTATTAATTTATCCTTTGTAACCTGTATGTTATGTTATTACGTTAAACAGAAATCCTATTTTATCGTCTACAAATGTGATATTAAGTAAAACTTGATAAAAATAGATTTGAGATCGTTTGTATACCTATTAATTTATATCGGTTTGGTCCCTCCGAGGGACGTAACTAACAAAAATTAAAATAAAATTGTTTTTTTAATTCTCTCAGTTCGGATGACACCAAAACATGGATACCGAAGCCCTGTCGAAAGTGTACACAGATGTTCCTATTGAAATAAGATATATATACGCGCAGTATTTTAATTTGATCGATTTGTATTCCGTATTAAAGACTTGCAAGCGTTGGAATCAAATCACCAACGCTGAACTTGGCTTTCAAAAAATATGCTTCAATAACACTCAGTAAGGATTTAAAAACAATCTTTATTTCTCTAATTGTAAAATTTCACAAAAAAAAATTAATCTAAAAATCATCATAAATACTTAAATAATTCCGATTCCAAGCAGCCCTAGTATTAAAATATATTATTACAATTAATAATTATCTTTTCAGAGTATCGCGAAGATACCGCAACAGAACTGTTCGGCGAATATTTCAGATTAATAGAGCTACTGTAAGAATAACTTCCTTAACAAGATTTCGGTATGATAACTGAACTTGATTTATTAACGTCAAGCTTGGAATCCGAAATGATGATCCAGCGTATTTAATTTTCTTATTACCAACTGGATCATGCAAAGAAGTTGCTGAAATGCTAGAACAAACTGATGCCCCTAGCTTTACTGCTTATAAGGACGCAATTTTATGCGATATTCGCGATTTTGATGCCGAAAGAGTATTATTAGAATTAATTCTTTATGTAAGTCGAGATCCAAAACTGAAAGGGGGGGCTTTAAAATAATATATGTAGTGTTCCCAATATGAAAATATCGTAGATTTGTGCAAAGTCGCAGCAATATTGGGCAACGTATTCCTCAAAATGAATGGGAGTTTTGATGTTTTAATTGATCTCAACAAGAAGCATGCAACGTTAAATTTGGTGCTTGATTTTATGAAAACGCACCAAAATGTCATTTTACGCTCTCTTATAGAATGTACGGATAACTGGTGGTATAAATCGGTAAGATCTTCAGTACAAAATTTTATCAATTTTATTATCCTAGATCTTACATAAAGAGCAAAGCATTTAACACTCTCTAACTAGAATATGCCTCTCATAGAATCATGTCGACGAATGCTCCAATATCAGAGAAAATTTCCCCAGTACGCTTTCGACCTGAACGCACCGCTTCAAAAGCACTCAAATAGCGGTACACAACTGGTAATATATATATTATTTATTGCGTATACCTTCCTTATATACGATCTAGATAACTCCATTAGAATACGCAGTTATCTCTGGCAATGAAAAAATATTCGATTTGTTGTTAGAATACGGTGCCACATTCAATCGCAAGGCCCCTTTCCTCGCGTTACTGTACTATCATTTTGGGTTAGGAAGAGACCAATTTCGTACAAAATTGTATAATATGGGTGCCGGTACGTTTTTTCTCCATTATTTTACTTACTTGAACTATATATCGAACAGATCTATTAGTCCCCTTGCCGCCGTATATAAGTTCTACATACACTAGTATATTAAATCACGCTTTATCGTTACAAAGTGAGTCAAGCGAATGGTAAGTAATGAAAAAAAAAGTCAGAAATGATGATAAATGTTAGCCGCGCATTATTAAATATTTGTTTCGATTAAAGGCTCGTTGAACACTTGCTATATAAAGGCGCCAAGTTGCTGCCTGAAGAAGAGGTTGAATATTTGAAAGAGCCTGAAAATTCACCCAAATTTCTCTTGGCCAAGAATCAGCACGCCCCAACACCGTGCAATGCGTTCGAAAGTATTTCGTAAGTATTTGTGATATAAAAACTCAATACGCGATTTATACAATACGCGACACATTGTTATAGTACAATTTAATTAATTTATATTGCAATCAATACCAACTATCTCCAATTTTAGTGAAATTACAGGCGTCTTTAAGCTGAAATTTCACAACCCGATGTTCGGATCATCTTTGGTGTTGGAGTGTATAGGAGATTTTACCTTGGATTTTGGTCACAGCAACTTCCATTCATGTAAATTAATACTGACATCTGATTAAGCCACAACTACTGACCCCTTTGTTCATAGTAAAGAATAAATATAAAGGTTCGTATCGCGCGGAGGAAGACAAACTCGTGCTGATGGCCACTCAAAAAGAAATTTACGTCAGAAACGACAGCTATACCACCGAGTTTAGTTATTTCCAAAATATAGATACGTGTGTTTTTAGAATGATAGCATTCAAGTATGTATCGTTATTCAAAAGAGATAGAAAATTGATGTGTGTATTCGTAAGAACTTGTACAAACGCGCTGGGGGTGGTGCTCGAGGCTGAGAGCGACAACATTGAACGAATGTTAGAAACAATGATGTTACTTCGTATTGGTGGTCAATAGTAGATGTATTTTTTGAACAAATTCTATTTTTTAGTATTTGTATTTTTCTACTGGTGGAATTTATAAACGCCCCATGCGAATAAATATTATTATAATTAATTGCTTGAGCCACCGAAATAGATATATATAAATCACTTAGCAAATATTTAATTCACCCGCACGACTTTTTATTCAATAGTTTAATTAGTATAAAACAACAATCATGTGTTCGCTCCAATCCATCAATCTAAAGTTCACCTTCTTCGCGATCAATAGGTTTTTCAAAGCGTTGACGTTTAGGACTGCGATGATCATTGCCGTAATCATCTAACGAAATTAAAGTAAGACAAACTTTCCTTATTTGGAAATGTCTCGGTTGCTTACCTTCACCGCGCTTTCGCTTTTCAGGTGTCTTTCTATCACGCTCACCTTTACTGTCTTCATCGCGTGATCTTGAGGCTGACCGAGATACAGACCGAGATCGCGATCTAGATCTGGATCTCTTCTTTTTGTGTTTATGTTTATCCTAAGAACATAATTGTTATTATTGTTATTAATATATTTTTTACTTACATCACGTTCACGGTCGCGTTGCAAATAATCACGGGAAAATTTGTTGAAAATTTCTTCTTTGTCTCGCTCGTCCAAATCAGGAATCGATTCGTACCGATTTCGAACCTAGTTACTATATTTAGCATTGGTCCATTATAATATAAATAGCAACTTACGTCACTCCAAGTCGTATCGCGTCTAATATCTTTATCGGACTTCAATAAGCTCTTCAATTGCTTCGCTGATTTTCTCTGATTTTTATGCTTTAATTTATCTACAAACTAAAAGTGATAAAAAATAAAATTAGTTTGCCATAAAAGGAAAATCTCCTAATTTAATTACCTCGTCAAATAAAATTCTCAAATGACTTGGATCTATAGTGATCGATTGGAATTTTTCGTTGTCATGACTCGTCTTATTAACTTTTGTTCGCCACTCGTCAAAATTCGTACTCGAATCAATTGTAATATTGCTCTCCTCCATTAATTCTTTTATTTTTTTCTTATCTTTTTGATATTTTTCTTCGAGGTCCTCAATAAAATCATAAAATAATTCAGCTGGAGTGGATCTGCAATTTAAATTGAAGTAACTTATTAGTGATCACTATAATATAATAACTTTTGTGTAGTACATACCCGAAGGCAGGAATAAGATCCAAATACCGTTGATCATTTTTAACTTTTTTCGAATATTCTCTCCAACGCGTTTTCACTGTAATATCACCAGCCAAATAATGGTCCATAAGCACTGCCTAATTGATTATAATAACATGTTAGTCATAATTGTTGCTTATATATATACATATCCAAAATAATATAATTTGAAGCAGAGGGTTAACATATAAAAAATCGTTCGTCTCTGATATTTTCCAAAAAAGCAAACTTTTAAAAATATTTTTGGTTCATTTAAGTTCGCGTTAAGATCTCTTATAAATAAATTTGTTTTGTAATATTCGATATCCCGAACCAGATCTGATCCAGCACGAACACCAATACGTTGTTACTATAAAAGGGATGCTTACTCTATATGTCTCACGTGTCTTGCGCGACGCAGTCATTTGTTGATATTTAATCTCGTTATATTCTTTGTCCTCTTTGTGCTCCAACTCTCTGTTCGCAGATCTGGTCAGTTACTACTAAAAAAGGAAATTGTTTGTCAAAGATTCTTACCTTATATAATCAGAGAACACTTGCAACTTGTCGATCTTCTCCAGTGCGTCAAAGGCAGGGTCATTTAACTCGTCTTTGAATTTTCTCCAAGGCGTGTTCACCGTCACATTAGGATTGGACTCCAAGAATCTGTGCAACTTGTTCATCGCATCACGACGAATAGCACGTGCTTCTTCCTAATTTGGTGATAGTTATTATATTAGAATACTCGAAGGGTTTTTCAGTATTTAACAAAGTCAAAAAAAAAAAAGTCAAAATTATTCCATTGATTTACTTGTAGCGAAAAATAGAACGTGACCAACTAAAATATTTCCGTTCGCATTTAGATAAATATAGGTTATTAAGCTACGTCGCCAGCGAAAACCGTATTTTTAGAACAAAATTGGAGGTCAGTACGTACTCGTTGTCTGCGATCTCGTTCCGCGAGATATTGCTCGAAAAACTCTTCTTTTTCTCGGTCTGAAACTACGGCTTTGTATCGTGTATCATCTTGCAGCAATGGAACTGCCTCTCTATTGAGAATAGGTTTAGCAAATTTCTTTAAAGGAAATACTGCTGTGGTTAATACCTGAATGTTGACTTCATGCTAATATTCTTGTCGAAGCACAATTGAACAAAATCATCCTTAATTTGTTCTTCTTTTCTTCGTTTTTGGTCCTGCAGATCCAAATCAGTTAACTCCTAGTACTTTTTATTGTTCCATTAAACCACTTACTCGTTCATCGCGTCGTAAATCATTTGCGTATTCTTGGAACACTTGTTTCTTCTCGGACATTTTTAATAATTTCCAACGCGGATCGTTTTTCGTCGCGTTCATGGCCTGCTCCCAAGACCAACTAGGTAACATACCTTTATCTGCGAGCAATATTTTAAATTGCTCTCGAGGATCATCCTTTTTGCGCTCTGCAAATAAAAATCGTTCATTATCTAATAAATTATTCGGTTGCTTTAAAAATAAAAATTTAAACCAGATCCGGCGTTAAAATTTTAACCAACCCCTAAAATAATTGGTGTAGGTATCTGTGATATGTATAATAACTTGTAACGGGCCGAGCTGAATTAACTTTAAACTTTGGATCCGATGTAATTTTCGGATCTCAAAAATCAGATCTGCTCGCATTATAACCAAATGCTCGCGTCCATGTCTATTAAGTATAATATTAACTATCCATACCTTCTTCTTCCCTAAAAAAAAAAAAAGGATATTAGATCCGATCAGGTCTGCTAATTCCTCATACTAATTACTAAATTGCATGAATACTTACTGATATTTTTTTAACCGTTCGAGGTGTTGTTTATAATCTTCAGGTATCTCCCAGACTGATTTACCAGTCTTGCTATTGTGATAATACTTCTTGTTGTCGGCCGTTGTGTATTCTTTCCATGTACATTCAGCTTCGCGCTGCAACAACGTAAGTGTATTACTTAATTTATATATATGAATATCATTTGTATATGGGCATACATACTTCTTTCAGCATGAGCTATTATTCCATAAATAAAAATAATATTATATTAGACCATATTGGGATACATTAATATTAATACGGTACTATATGGCACTATATTCCTACAAATCGGACGATTTCGCCAAGCAAAAAAAAAAAAAAAATGTAAATTAAATTGAGAAATTCCAATAAACGATTCATATATACACTGATGTACTCTATATTATAGTATGACTACGTACCTCTTCTTTTGATTTGAGCTCTTCAGGTTTCTCCCACACAGATTTCTTGGTGAGTCGATTATAATAATATTTCTTGCCCTCGGCATTCACATGCTCGCTCCAAACAGTGTTAGTTTGTTGCTGCTCTTCTTTTTTCGGCGACTTGTTGCCTGCAGTGCCATTTGTCGCGGCTGTACTGTCCGGGGCTGATGTGGTGGATGTGGGTGTTGCGGCACCAGCTGACGAAGGCGTGCCCATAGGTACACCAACGGGACTTGCAAATGGAGGGGGTGCCATAATAGGTGCGCCATATGGTGCCGGTGGATACACAGGCGGTGCGCCGTAAGGAGCCTGTATGCAATAGCAAATCAGGTTTTTTTGGCTAGGTTAGATCAAAATCAAATCTATTAGATGTATATCTGCAACATAATGTATGTACCATCATGTTATAATATTTATATGAATATACTATTTCATGTAAGCGCGTGTACCGTCAAAATTCAGTTAGACGCGAAAATATTAAGCATCCACCAAATACAACTCAAAACAAAGTGCTTAAATCCATTATGACTATCGAGTATTATATATAATTGGACAAAAATAATCTTATTTTAACTTACTCCGTAAGGTGCGGCAGGATATGGCGGAGCGCCGTAGGGAGCTGGTGGTGCACCAGGATAAGGGTACGGCTATATACATGTGTTTAGTATTTGTGCAATGAATAACATGAAAACAAAATGCACCTCAAACTGTTTTCTGTTGGATCGATCTGGTCCAATCCACGCCGAAAATTCAAAATAATAATTTTTAAACTCTTTTGTAATTTGTATATTATAAATAATTGTAAATTTGGCGCCGCAAAGTTCGTTTGAAGCCGTCAAAAATATTTTAATCAAAGTTTAATTATCTTTCTTACCGCTGGCATTGCACCCCAAGGTTGAGGTGGTGGATATGCATAAGGGTCACCCATTGTCCAATATTACTGTTATATTAATTGTTTAGCACATATTCTAAAGATTTGGTCCTAATCCGTTTACATCCAACCGAAAAAAACCATGATTTGTTGCCTTATAAAGTTAATTGTAAAACATTTAATATTACCTTTCGTGTCCTTCGTTAGAAAATGAATTGAGACCAAGGGAGGATTTTTATCGATCGCCAAGAAAATTCTCCAACCAAAAATTTTTATTTCTATCACCGTTTGTTGGACGCCTACAATGGAGGAAGAAAAAGAGTTTTTAATTCAAATTGAAGACGCTCAAGACGTCCAGTCTGTCAAAGGTAATGACAAAATCCAACCAGATCTCTTCGATCCACCTTGCATCATAAAATAATGCAGAATATATGCAATATTAAGCCCATAATATTTTTTCCGAAATAACCTATCTTTTGAGTGCATACCATTTCTTTACTAAACTTTTTATGTTCAGATTTGGTTCGTCAGCTGGAGAACCCGCGAGCGTTATCGGCGCTATTTCACAAATCACAGAGCTGCTGGGAAGTTATAGGCGAATATATCAAGCAAAACGAAGACGCCCTTCCTGCAGATCAAATTCTCCGTTTGCGAAAATATTTGCTGGGCCTTGGTATGGTAGGTTATTAATATTAATAGAATAACCGCGTAACAATGAAATTAATAGTCCATTTATATATATTCCTGTGACGCTTTCAATGTAGGAGTTGGATCAGTGATGCTAATTTTTGTTTCGTTTAGATTGCTACCTACACTCGCTGCCGCGACCAATTTATTGATATTATGCCCGAATTTATCGGTGATGTTCTATTAGACATTTTTGAAGCTCATGCTCCAAACTCACGACTTGTTCTTCCAATTGTCAGCTTACAGGTACACATCCAACCCAACTAATATTTGAGATATCAATTATCTAATTTGTGATTATATTACAGGTAGAAGGTATGATCCAGAACGGTAACAGAACTAATTTAATTTAACTTTAATTTTGTTAGCATTGCGATGCTGCACTAAAATCTTGCAAGCATATGAACATAGAATGAAGGCATTTGATAGAGATATTCTCGAGTTCTTTAGCGCCACAATCAAGCGATGCGTGCAGATCTGCATCGCCACTAACAATAACTCGAACAACAATACTAACGTCGAATTCAATACTGAATTTGGTGCCCTTTATAACAACATTCAAGGCGAAACTAAACATGAAGTTGCAAAGACGTACAACGAGTTGTTTCTGCGTGGCATTGAATATATTCTCTGCTTGATTCAAATTGATGGCAAACTCGTCGCTGAATTTGGTCCAAAAATTGTTCCTAACGCTTTATTGTTGTTCAAGTAAGTAGCTGATCAGATCTAATTCTTGGATCGAGGCACTGCTCGCATAATTATTAAAATATCGTTGATTTTTATTTAAAACAACCATGAAAACTACTACTACTGTATTAATCGTTGTTTTAGCTCGTTGACTTCACAAAAAGAACGAATTGAATTAGTAGAGCTGATTGGTCAGATCTGCTTGTTAACGCTCGACAAACAGAAACGAACAATGCTCGAAGGTGAGATAATATGAAATAAATAACCCTTTTTATAATTCAGAATTATAGGTCATATTAAGAAACACAAAGGTGATGTAGACGATGAGGAAGATCTGTTTGAAGAAGAAGACGACGAAGAGCAAGGAGATGAAGAAGATGAAGATGAACAAGAAGATAAAACTGCTTTATGGAACCCTACTCAATCCGTCCCATTCACTGCTATTGACTCCGCTACTAGAACCGCAGTTTCACTTTATTTCTCGGATGTGAGTGGCGAAGAAGAGAAAGATGAACTTGGCAGCATTCCCTTCTTGATGGGTATCCTCCTGGGCATGAGCTCGGCATATTATACTCCGCAACAGCATGTCTCTCTATTTAATTCGATGATGGATCTATTCATTCCAAAGTAAGCGCTCTATTATAACATAATTTGGTGCGGTCATTCGGCTAAATAATACTTCATCTTGAAATTACCTGCTCAGAATCCTTTATTTATTAAAATAACGAAATAGATGCCCTCCACAAAACCAACACTAATGATTGCTTAGATTTGAAAGCCACATGGGTAACCTTGTACCCGTTGAGTTTTTAAGCGCTATCAAGATGATTCTCGACAATTCTGCGAGCAATGCTGTTGACCCTCATTTTATCAAGTTGTTCGATCTAATTGAAAAATCATTGGATGACACCAAAGTATTCACAAATCAATACAAATTATATTGAATGACGTTATATTTGCATAGGAATGGCTGAAGACCCCGCCAACGACAAAAGGCAAACGAAGGCAGTACATTAAACTCCGGCTCTCCATTATTCGTGCCATGGGAGCGTTATTAAATACCTCTTCGCCGAACATGTTGTTACGTGCAGAACATTTCTATCATGTAAGAGAATATATTAACACCTCAATCGCAAACTAATTACCGTTCCAGGAATGCTTGGCAAACTTCGCCGATCCGATCCTTCTATCGCAGTTCGTGGTTGGTCTGAGTAACTTACTGAAGCAAGAAGATATTGTTGACCCCTTGGTATACTTTATCGATTTATATATATTCCAGGGTTTTTTTTAACCATGTAATTTTAGGAGGCGATCGAAAATAACGGCGGCTCGTTTATCGAGAAAGGCAAGCCACTCAACTTGATTCAAGCCCGCGGGAAAATGAGAGACAGCTACGTGCAGTATATAGTCAATCAACTCGTTGGCGAGTTACAAAAACAAGGCACATCCAAGGTAAATTACACGCAGTAACTCACGTAACTCTAATATTTTGGTTCATAACAGAATG
>Ga0209960_1003144_pt1 | contig 14886 bp, 17 predicted proteins | sample ThiBiot_500_plan_2_FD_183947 | JGI IMG/M metagenome (GOLD analysis project Ga0209960, IMG submission 183947) | Wastewater bioreactor microbial communities from Cape Town, South Africa - Thiocy_expt_500_plan (SPAdes) | ecosystem: Engineered > Bioreactor > Thiocyanate-remediating >... | reverse complement strand
AAAAAAAAAGCCAAAAACAGAGCAAAAGAAAAGCAACTCCAACAACAGGATCAACAACTAAAAGAAGGAAAACAACAGTTGAATCAAATCAAGAATTGTCTGTAAATAATCCAACTCCAACTCAAATTCCTCATGGTTTTGTTACAACCCTGAATTTCAACTTAACTCCACTTCCAAAACCAGTTCGAAGGAAGCGGAAAATGAAGGCAACATCCCAGGCAGAAATACTTCCAAATAACAATCAAGAATTTGGTTCTCCAATAGCACAACTTCAATTTAATACACTTCAATTAAATTCTCCATATCATGAGAAGAATGAAAACTCAAAAAAACTCAACCAAGGATTTGGAATCGAAAATCTTTTTGATCAATCAAGAGCTCAAAATATTCCTCGAAATGATTTTATCCTTAACAATCAATCTCAACCTTATAAACAAGGAGAAAATGTATTAACACCAATCACAACATCCCTTCCATCTCAAACCCAAACCCAAATTTTTGAGCAAAATTTTTCGTCTTTCCAACCACCTAATTATATTCTATCTTCAATTCCAAATCATGTTTATTCCAATTCCTTTTCAAGTTCCTCAAACCCTTCTTCAAGTTCAAATTTATATTCAAATCTAACCTCAAACTCAACTTCTGGGCTCTATTCTAATGGATATTCACCCTACTCATCACCTTTACACTCTCATTTTGCCTCAAATGTATTACCTTCAATTTCGAATTTGAATCTCAATTATTGTCAAACTTTGAATTATAATTTGAATTTGCATTCGAATTCGAATTCAAATTCGATTCCAAATTCAAATGAAACGGATTCTAATTTGCAGTAGAATATGTGTTTATTTATTTATTTGTTGAAACTTTTGTCTATTCTTTTTTATTAAAAACTTTTTTTTTTTCTTTTTTTCTTCTTTTTCTTTTCTTTTTTTTTTCTTCTTTTTCTTTCAAAAAGGAAGACTAAGAAAAATAAAAACAAAACTTTATTCAACAACAACATCACTACAATTTCTCTATCCTATCACCGTCTCCATCTCTTTCCTTCCTTCCTTTCTATCTCTATCTCTCTATCTCTCTATCTCTTTCACTCTCTCTCTATTCACCAAGGTTTGCAAAGTTCTTAATGAGTTTTTCATAAATTTGAATCCCATCCAAAAATACTTGTTTTTCAAGGTACTCATTATGATCATGTAACAAAATTGGAGTATTATTAATTGGAGAGAATCCAAAGCAAGGAAGATCAAGTAACCTAATAAATCTTGAATCAGTTGCAGCAGGAAAAATCTCTGGAACAATTTTTTTCTTCTCTTCTGTAACAAGGGTTTGATTTAAGAGTTTCCACCATTTATTTTCTTTCTCATCAATTGAAGTGACATGATGTTCGAGAAGTTTATTTTTGTTTGACCATTCCCAAGTAATACCATCTTCTTGACTTGCCCATTCATTTAATTTTTCTTCAAAATGTTTTAAGTCGACAGTTGGTGGGATTCTAACGTCAAATCCTAATTTTATTTATTATTTATTATTTATTTATTTATTTATTTATTTATTTATTTATTTATTTATTTATTGTTAGTCCTTAGTTAATTGAAAAAAAAAAAAAAAAAATCACGAATTAAAACTAAAAATTAAGAAATTAATAAAAATTAATAAAAATTAATAAAAATTAATAAAAATTAATTACCAGCAAGCATTTCAGTTGGAATAACATTAAAAGCATAATTACCATCAGCTCCTTCAACATAACCTTTCAAAACAGTTAAATTTAAAGTGGTCACATCTCCTAATTTTTTAGCCATTGAATGAGAACATCCTTCATGAAGTTTATCTTTTTCTTCTTTACGAAATTCCATAGCTTTAGAAACAACTTTGAGAATTTTTTCTGCAGCAGTCTTTTCAATAAATCTACTTCCATGACCAGCATTTCCTTTTGCAGTGAAAGAAATCCACCAAGGGACTCTTTCACCATAAAAGACAGTGAAGCTCTCATCTGGAGAAGCAAGACCTTCATCTAATGCAACAGCAATATTGAGATCTTTAAATTCTTTTGTTTGAGCAAAAGCTCCTAATCCATCCATTCCTCCAACTTCTTCATCAGGAACAAATGTCATATGAATTGTTCTTTCAAACTTCTCACCTCTCTTGGTCATCCTCAAAAGTGCTTCAATATATTGCATACAAACACATTTCATATCTTGAGTTCCTCGAGCAAAAATCTTTCCATCTTCAGAAACTTTTGGATTAAAAGGGGGTGTATTCCAACTCTCTTCTACAGCAGGAACAACATCATAATGTGAATTCAATAAGATGGAAGGTAAATTTGGTTGATTTCCTTCTAATGTTGCAATCAATATTGGTTTCTTTTTGATTAACTCAATCACTTTTACTTTCATTCCAATTTCTTGAACAAGAGGGGTTAAAAAGTCAACAGCTTCTTGATAGCTTCCTTTTGGTCCTTCACTTGAAACTGTTTTAATAGAAAGAAACTTTAAGAATCTATTAATGGCTTCATCATCAGAGACTCCAATTGGAGCAATAGGTTGAGAGGTCTCAGTTCCAGTCTTTTGTTTCTTGCGAGAGCTCATAGTTTCAATTGTATTTGATTTCTATATATTATTAATTATTAATTGTTTGTTTGTTTGTTTGTTTCGTCCAAAAAAGATCTTCAATCATTGAAATATGATTTTTTTTTGGTTTTAACTTTTTTTTCAAAGGATTGTTTTGAATTTCATTGTAAAATTGACAAGAATCTAACTTTAGTTCTTCAGTTTGTTAGTTATATTTTGAATTGAATCAATAAGAATTAATTGAATCAATTATTGATTGAATCTCAAAAGGAGAAGAAAAATCTCTAAGGCTCCTGAAACAAAACAAAAAAAGAAAATGAAATCACATAAAAATGAAATAATCAAAACTTCATCTAATATTAGTCCACATCTCATAACTATTTAATTCTTTCATCAATCAAAGATTCCTTTCTTTCTCTAACTTTGTTGGGTATATTAATGAATTCTACTACAGTTTCTTGCTATGAATTTGCCATCAAAACGCACAAACAAAAATCGAAGTTGGCCATTTTTTTTTTTCTTTTTTCTGATAATTCGTACGAAGAATCAACAAATTTAACTTACAGTATTGTATCTTCAAATTCAAAGATTCAAATAATCACAATAAAAACACTTAGATTAGAATAAAGAATCATTCTATTTCAATATCTTTTCTCTCATTTGAATCTAAGAAGAAAAGATATTGAAATAGAGAAGGTCTTTGGATTGAATGGACAAAGCTAGGGAAAGCAATTAATTTTTTTTTTTTTCTTCACAGCTTTGCAGTTCTTGCCTTCATAAATAATTGAATTAGATTGAACTGATAACTTATAACTTTCAAAAAGGAAAAAATGGATACAATATTATGTTTAGACTCATCAGGGAGTATGGCTGGGTATCTTCTTAGAGAGCTCAAAGCCTCTTGTGAAATTTTTATTCAAGGAGTTGAAGAGACAGCAAGACTGACGGGATTAAAAGAAAATGTCTCTGTTGTTGAGTTTGGAAATAAACAGAGGATTGTCGTCCCTTTAACAAATGATTATAATGCTGTTAGGAGAGGATTTAATTCACTCCAAGCTGGAGGACAAACACCTATGGCTGAGGGATTAAGAAATTCGTTAAAAGAAATTGTGGACCATGGTGGAGCATTAAGAATTGGAGACTTGCGCCTTGCACCAAGAATCATTTTGATTACAGATGGAAAACCAACTGCTGAAGGAAAAAGTGAAAATGAAGCTAAATTGGAAGTTTTAGTTCATGCACTTTTATTTGGGAAAGATCATAAACGAGCAGGTATTTTTTTTTTTTTTCTTTAATTTCAACCAATTTTATTTATGCATGAAATAGTCTATTAATCGTCTTCTTCTTTTTTTTGATGAATCTTAGGTCTTGCTTATTCAATTCCAATTGCTTGTGTTGGAATTGGAAATAGTTGTGATTCTGAATTATTACAAGCTATTGCAGAAGTAACTGGTGGTTTCTATAAACATATTGATGATGTTAGTGAACTCTCTGAATTTTTTTTGCAACAAATGATCTTGATTAAATATATTATCGAATTCCAAAGACAATTAGATGATTTAACCAATTTACTTGTTTTAAGAGATTATTTTCAAAGAATGGGTCAAGACTTAAGTGATGAGGATGCTTTAATTTTAATGATTTTATTACTTGCTTTGATTGGTGTTCCAAAAGAACAAATTGCTGAAATGATTGAGACTATGACGAGAGAACTTGAAGAAGAAAAAGAACAACAACAACAACCTCAAAAACCTCAACAAAAACCAAAACAACCACAACAACAGCAACAACAGCAAAAACCGAAGCAACAACAACAAGAACCTCAAGATGTACCTGGACCATATGAATTCAGAGATGCTGCTCCTTTTCCAAGGGAAGAATTAAATCCTCCAGCTTATAATCCAGGAAATGGGTAATTTTATATTTCAAAAAATAAGAAATGAAATTATTTTCTTTTTTTTTTGATTTATTATTTTTTAAAAAAAATTAAAAATACAAATAAAAAAGTGAAAAGGAGATTGAACATTTAGGTGATGAATTTAAAGGTTTAGATCATGGCGAAAAAATGGAATGTCCAATTTGTGGAAAATTCTTTCCTTTGGCTCGGATTGAAGCTCATGCTCAATCATGTGTAGATGAAAAGCCTCGAAAACCACCCTCTCCTCCAAAAGTTGTTCAAGAACCTGAAGATCAACCTTGTCCTCTTTGTGGTCGATTATTTACTCAAAAAAGAATTGCTTCCCATGCAGCAACTTGTGATGGTCAACTTCGTACAATTTTTTCTCTTTCTTTTCTTTCTTTTCTTTTATTCCTTCAACTAAAATTTTATTCTAAACTATTTCTAAAAATTTAATAGCTCCAGCTTATCGCCCACCTCTACCCAAAGGGTTTGTTTTCTTTTCTTTTTTTTTCTTTTTTTTTCTTTTTTCTTTTTTCTTTTTTCTTTTCCTTTTTTTGTTTCTTTTAACCCTTATATAATTCAAATATTCATAGATGGGAAGAAGCTTATGATGCAAGCGGACGTGTTTATTATCTCAATCACAATACACAAACGACTCAATGGAACAGACCTGTTTAATTCTTTACTTTACTCCATTAATACTTGTTTTTTTTTGATTAGTTGTATAAATAAATGAAAGATGATTGAATTCAAAAATAAATAATTTTCATTCAATTTTTCCTTCACATATTGAAAGTGTGTCTAGATTTGGATGAAAATTTTGATTTTGAGCATAACAAGTAAAAAAACTTTTCATTGCTACTGTCTCAAAAGTCAAAAACTTTCCTCTAACAAATACATTTTTTTCAAATAAACGTTCAATCGTATTTTGCTTATATCCACAAAACTCTTCAACTCTTGACATTGGAAGTTGTTCTTGTGAAATCTTTTTTGCCAAAAACAATGTAAATTCTCTAAGCTTTTCATCATGAAGTAATTTTTTCGCTTCATTGGAAATACTTTTAACAATCATCTCAATTCCTTTATCGCTTCCTATTTATTTTCAATAATTATTTTGAGTTTTTCTTTTTTTTTTAAAAAAAAAAAACCTGGATTTGAAGCCAATATTGTTAAATATTTTAATCTTCCTCCTGTAACATGTTCAACAAGAAATTCAGCTTTTTTTTGTTCAATTCCAGAATGACAAAGAAAATTAATTGCAGATTTGGAATCTAAATCTCCAACATGCATTGTAACCATTCTCAAACTTTCATTTTGATCTAGAATTCAATTTTGAGTTCAATAAAAAGAAAGAAAGAAAGAAAACAAAATAAATAAAATGGAAACCCAAAAGTATTTGCTTTGAAGGACCTTCATCTGTAACGATAACACCTATATAACGTTGATCATCTGCAGCAGTTTTCAATCGTTGTTGGAGATATCTTAATTGTTGTTGCCCATTCTCTTTTATTTATTTATTTATTTATTTTCAACTTTTTGATTTTTTTTTTTTTTTTTTTTTTTTTTTTTTTTTTTTTTTTTTTTTTTTTTTTTTTTTTTTTTAAAAAAAAAAAAAAGAGACCATTATTTACCAAAATATTTACATTATCGAGGATTAAGACAGCATGTTTATTTTTCATTTTTTGAAATTCAAGTGCATATTTTTCAAATAAAAGAATCCATTCACTAATATTCTTTGGCTCTTTACCATCTAAATTTAAAGATACAAACCTTGAATCGAATCAAATTGAATTTGGAAGAAGAAAAGAAAAGAAAAGAAAAAGAAAAAGAAAAAAAGAAAAGAAAAAAAACCAGAAATTGATTGATATTGAAGTGCTTTGGCAAAACTTTGATTGATTGTCATTTCATCTTCAAAATTGACATAAACGACACCTGGAGTTTGAGAGATTTGGGTTCCTTCTTTCTCATCAATTAATTGGGCTGCTTCTCGAACTAAACTTGATTTCCCAACTCCATTTTCTCCATGAATTAAAAAGTAACTCTGAATTTCTTTGAGATTGAATAACTTTCGAAGTTCCTCAACTTCTACTCTTTTGATCCAAAAATTTTGTTTGATTCTTGTTGGAGGTGGACAATTCCCTTTCATAATATTTTCTTTCAAGATTCTTTCTTGTTGTTGAATTATCTTAATCTTCTCAAAAGCTTTCTTTCTTTCTTGAAAAGCATCAAACCAAGTACTAACAGCCTAATGATGATGATGATAAATGAAAGTTGATTTTTTTTATGCAAAAATAAAATAAAATAAAATAAAATAAATATATTTTACCCATAATCCTATTCCAGATGTTGCAAGAACACCAAAAATCTTAATTGCTCTCTTCTTTTGAACATAAAACTCTTTGACTAAAGTTTTAAATAACTTTCCTAAATTCTTTTCATCTGGTTGACTTCCTTGTATCATCAAGTAGCTTCTCCTTGGTTGAAATATCAAAGCATTTGTATTGTTTCTTCTCAAGAGATTCCTCAGCATGACTTTGAGATCTGACTTATGATTCAATGATTTGATTCACTTGCAATTGGCCGGTATGATTGATCTACTCTTTTTATTTATGTATTGTTGAATTTTGAAGTGATTTGAGAATAAGATTGAACCCATATAAAATTTAAGAAGATGAAGAAGAAGAACAGAATCAGAGAAGAATCAATTCAAATTTCGAATTGATGTCCTTTATTTATAAAACAAACAAACAAAAAAATCAAAAAAATCAGTGACAAAGAAAAAAAAGTTTTACCTGCAATTATAAATAAAATAATGAAATAAAATAATGAATCAATTATAAAACTGAAAAACAAAAAAAAAGAACAAGAGTTTTAAGTGTTTATTTGATTTTATTAAAGTTTTGAGTTCTGATTCATTGAATATAAGGTTTATATATATTTGTGAATTGGAATTAGAAGAGGTATTGGCTCAACCATGCTGGATTTATTCCGTTGTTTGGCAAAAAAAGAAAAAAAATGGTGAAAGTAAAAAGGGAACTCTGCTTCTTTTCATTTTCTAATTCAGCACTTCCCTTTTTCTAATTAGAAACGAAAGGAAATAGCAAAACGATTTCCTATTCTTCTATTTCATTTTCCACTTCCTATTCATTAATACAATAATACAATAAGACAATAATACAAGACGACAATACAATTAAGAGTTATAAATTATTGAACTTATTTTTTTTTATAAATATGGGACGTTTTAAAATATTATCATTACAAATTTTATCATTTTATTTTATTTTTTCAAAAAAAAAAAAAATGATGAACCCTTTATTTTAAAATAAGTGTAAAAAGGAATTCATTCAAATAATGTTTCTTCTAATATTGATTTTAAAAGAGAGTATTCCCCATGAATTGCTTTGAGAAATAATTGTATTTTAAATGAATTCACAAAATAATATTCTATTTAATGAATTCTTTTTCTCATTCATTTTTTTTTTTTTTTTTTTTTTTTTTTTTTTTTTCATAACTCAATAATGTTTTCGATGATTTGATGAATTTAAATTTTACATTATATAATGTAAATACATTATTTCAAATGTTTAAACCTTTTATTGAAATTAATTTTATATTGAAAAAAAATATTTAGAAGAGAAACAAAAAATGGTGAAGAACCTTGATGGAAATGAAAATGGAGCTATTCTTCCAGAAAAGAAAATTGCAATTGAAGAAATAGAAGAAGTTAAAATTCAAGAAATAGTTGGAGCTATTAATGAATTAGAAGTTGAAGAAGTAGTTGAAGTTATTGAAGAACTTGAAGACGAAGAGGAAAATGTAGAGGAAGAAGAAGTAGAAGTAGAAGCAGAAATTGAGGAGCAAGATGAAGAAGAAGAAGATTCAGATGAAGAAGATGATGATATTGAAAATGAAACCTTTGTTGAAAGAGTTGCAGCTTTGAAAGTATGAATTTATTTTTATTTTTGCTTTTGAAGATTGATATTTGAATTATTTTGTTTTCAAATCAAAAAATGAGGAAGAAATTTTTGTAAAAATAATTAATTTTCATCATAGGATATCATTCCATTAAACCGTCGAAACCAAGTTAGAAAAGGAATCTCAAACGTATTTAATGTAACTAAAAGATTTGGATTTTTTATGGGAAATGCTGCATGGATCTTATCAACAACTGCTGTTTTAATTCTTGTCCCTCTTGGTTTGGAATTGGAAAAGGAACAAATGTTAATACAAATGGAAAATGAACAAAAATTACAACAACAAGCACAACAAGTCTGATTTTTATTTTATTTATTTTTCTTTATGCACTCTTCACCCTTTAATTTCTCCTTTTTTTTTTTCTTTTCTTTAATAGCTCTTAAGCCCAGGAAAGCACTAATGTTAATAACCAATTGGATTTTGTTTTTTTTTTTGTTTTTTCTTTTTTTCCAAAAAAAAAGAACTGAATAAATGGAAAAGTTAAAATACAGTTACTTTTTTCAATTTCTTTCTTTTTTTTCTTCTTCTAAATAATATGGATCTGGATATTAATATCTTTTTCAAGAAAATGAAACAAAACAAAAAGGAAGGAATAAGGAATTAGGAATAAGGAAGTTGAAAATGAAAGGTCCTAAGATTTCTCTCAGTCCCTTTCTTACGAAAAAATTGTTACTGTGACAGAAACTGCATCTGTCGATGTTTCATGTGATAAAGAACACACAAAACACAGCAGTTTTTTGAGGTAAGTTGAGAAGAAAAAAAAAAAAAGGAACAAGGAAGGAACACCACACCAAAAGAATTGAACAGAGATGGACCTTTATGTATGGGTTTTAAAAAAAAACCTTTGTCAGCATTTATTTTTATACCTTTTCTTCTTTTCGTTCTTGATTCTTTGATCAATCAAAATCAAAAAATAACTTTAACAAAAAAAATCAACTAAAATATTCAAATTTTTTGGGAGAGTTTTTCAAACAATGATCAAAATCCTTATAAAATGTATGGGTATGGATAATAAGAAAAATCAAAACAAGAAAAAATCATTTCAAAAAGTTGGGAATAGGAATAGTGAAATTTTCAATAAAGGAAGTAAATTGAATAATGAAAAAGGGAACATTTTATTGAATATTTTATATTGATTTGTGCCATTCTTTGATGATTGAAGGAAAATACCGAGAAAAGGAAAAAAAAAAAAAAAAAAATCAGACAAGAAAAAAAAAACAAACAAACATGGCGACTTCTGACTTTGCGAAGCTTCAGGTTTCTTCTTTTTCTCTTATTATTTATGCATAATCAATTCTGTGCAAAAACTTATAAATATTAGAACGTTGATTGATTGATTGATTCTAATTGATTTTTTTGAACCGAACATTTATAAGTTTCTTCTTTCTTTTTCTTGTTGTTTTATATTTTTAGTTTCTTTTATTTTTTGAATGTGACTCATTATTTTTTTTTTTTATTTTTTTTTTTGGGTTGGGTATTATTGGGAATTGATTTAAGTCTTAAGTCAATATTGAATGAAAGGGATGTGATTTGATTTGAGATTTGAATCTTCTTAATTTTTTCTAATGAGTCCATCACTTTATTATCTTCTTTATTTTTCTTGTTTTTCTTTATTGTATTTTTTATTGTTTGAGATTTTATTTGATATTAATGATGTATTTTGATATTGTAGTCTCATTTGAAACGAGAGACACTTTTAATCAATTCAGAGAGGACAGGAATCGGGAAATTGTATGATGAGATCCAGGTATTTCTTTTCTTTTCCAACAAAATTTGAAAATGAATAATTTCTTTCTTTCGTTTTGAAGGCTCAATCAGAAGAAATGATTTTATTATCATGGAATACTCAACAACTAGGAAGAAAAGTTGATTTACTTTTAAATAATCGAATTTCTGTAGAGAATTTAGATGTTGGAGCTGATACAAAAGATCGATTTGCAACAACTTATTCAAAGTTTGGATCAAAGTCTTCTGTATGATTTTTTTTTTTTTAAAAAAAAAAAAAATTCATTGATTCTGAAATAATTGAATCCATATTCTGAATTAACTTAACATTTAGCAATTCGAAAAATTTGCTGCAACTATTTGGCAAACTCCATTACTTCTTGCAGATTCATTAGCAGATTCAAAAGTAGTTTCAAAATATGATTCAGATGATATTGTTCATGCTTTGTTATATTGTTTGTTTGGAAACTTTTTCTATCCAACAGAAGAACGTTCAGTTTTAATAATTATGGATGTAATTAACTCTCCTTCTTTCTTTTTTGTTTTATTTATGACTAATTCTATTTTTTTTTTTTTTCTTCCCTCTTTCCAGAGAATATTGGAAGTAAATTTTACAACAGTTGATAATCCTCAATCATGGCTTAGAGAAAATACATTGTTTACAAAATTATTCACATCTTATTCAAAGTGAATTTTTGATTTCGATTTTTGAGATTTCAATTTTTTTTTTTTTTGTGTGTTAAACTAATTTATTTCAATAGAAATTATGCCTCAGGAAGAGTTTATTTAAAAGCTGCTTTAAAAGAGCCTGTCATGGCAGTACTTGAAGATGATCTTTTAAATTTAGAAATTGAACCAGTCAAAGTTTATTTAAGTCTTTCACAAGAAAAAAGAGTTAAACTAGGTTTAGGAAATATCACATCTTTACAAGATGGTTCTGAATTAGCTGATCATCCTGCAATGAAAAATATTCTTTCAAAAGGTTTTTTTTTTTTTTTTTTTTTGAGGGAAAATTATTGAAAGAAAAGTGATCACAACAAATATTGAATTGAATTAATTTTCTTAGTTTACCAAAAAATTATCATTTTTTGTAAAATGTTTATTCGTTGTTTGGCTGAAAAATTACCTTGTATGCCTTATGGAATTCGTTGGATTTGTCGGCAACTAGCAAAGTAATTTTTCTTTTCTTCTTTCTTTCTTTCTTTTTTTTTTTTTGACAATTATTTTGAAATCTTTTTTCCATGTGAATGAAAGATATGGAAAAAAAATGGGTTTGGGTTCCTCTGAGATCTATGGTTGTATTGGAGATCTTCTTCTTTTGAGATTTATCACTCCAGCCATTGTTTATCCAGTATATTTTTCTTCCTTTATTTAACAAAGATAAACATAATATGAATTTTTAATTTTTTTTTTTTTTGAAAGGAACCTTTTGGAATTATTAATGATACACCTGTTAGTAATCAAGCTAGGAGAAATTTAACTTTGGTAACTTTCAATTAATTTCATTGAATGATTCAAAAAGAAAAAAAAGGAAAAATAAACTCAAATCTCTTTTTTTTGAAAAAAAATTCAAATAAATAAAGATTGCCAAAGTTCTTCGTTCAATTTCAAGAGCAACAAGAGGAAGAGAGAATCATATGATTCCTTTAATGGAAAAACTTACAGAAGTTAATATGGAAGCCTTTTTTTCAAATTTACAAAATGTTGGAGAGTTTGATGAATGCTTGCCAGTTTATATTTCTTCCTTCGACCTTCTTTCTTTTTTTTTTTTTAAAAAAAAAACAAAACTTGTCTTATAAAAATAGTTTTATGACGAAACTGATCGACATGTAGGGAGAGAACTCAAAATTTGTTTAACTGTTAGATATCTTGCTATGCTAAAAAATATTATTATGGAAAAAGTAATGAAACATTTTTCATTTACATTTTTTTGATTCTAATTTTAATTTCAACTCGAATTTATTAGGGAAAAATTACAGAAGGTCTTGCTAAAAAACTTGAAGGTTTAGTTGTAAATAATGATGCAGTTGATGATTCTCTAGTCTTAATCAAAATTTCTGCTCAAGAAACTTTTAATATGTTAACAGGTTAGTAAGATACTCGCCTGATTATTTTTTTTTTCCATTTCTCTAAATCCTTCTGTTATTAATTAATTAGAAAAAGAAGTTGTGAAAGATACTGAAGGTGTTCATGATTCAGTAGGACAAACGATGTTAGATTTAAAAAGTCAACTCAGACACCTACTATCTTCTATTGAAATTAATCGAAATTGGAAAACCTTAAATTTACTAGAAGTCTTGAATGCAGAATCTTTGGTACAATTCTTTAATGAAAAAGATAAAAATCAAGATAACTTGAAATTTATTTATTTGTTTGTTTTTATTAAATTTAGGAACTATCAATCCTTGAAACACATGACTTAGTTGCTCAAATAGGTGAGGTGACTCGACTTCTTAGGTCTTTACCTGAGTCATATAAACAAGGAAACTTTTATCAAGTTTATCAGGAGCTATTAAATGTTTTTCTTTTTTCTTTCTTTTCTTTCTTTTTCTTTTTTCTAATGAAAAGATAGGATTGCAAAAGAAGATCTTCATATGTTACTTATTTAGTCAAAATTCGTCAAGATCTTTCAATCACTCTCGACCAACTTATCCGTCAAAAGGAATCTATCCTTCGTGCAAAAAATCTCTATCTTCAATATTATAAAGGTGTTCAAATCAACTTCTTTATTGAAAAGAGGGAAAGTGAAATTGTCAAGTATTTTTTTTTTTTTTTTTTTTTTTTTTTTTGAGTTATTTAACTTATTTATTGACTTTCTCGGTTTTTTTAAAAAAAAAATAATAAAATAAAAAATTTTAAAAAAAAGGTTTTCAGAAACATTCAATAATGCTCAACTTGCAGATGAGAAAGCCAGTTATGTTTCAGTTTTCTTACAACAATGTTCTGATGCTCTTTCATTTGATAAAATGTGGAAAAATGCAACTCTTGAAGAAAAAAAAGAAGCAAGTTTATTAATTGAAAAGTATTTTATGTGTAGAATTTATCAAAAGTAAGGATTCTCTTTTATTTCAAACGAAAAAAAAAAAAATTCTCAAAATAATAAATAAATAAATAACTTGTAGTGCATTTTTCCCACATGGTGACCTTGATAGAGAGAGAGATACTTTATATGAAAATCATATCACAGAAATCACCAAATTCATAACAATGGATCATGAAGCAATACAAATAAATCCAAAGTATCGTTCTCAAGCTCCTTGGCAGCTTGCTCAAAAAGGTTCATTTTCAATTAAAAAAAATAATTTTTTCCTTTTGTTGAATTTTTTTTTTTTTTTTTTTTTTTTTTTTTTTTTTTTTTAAAAAAAAAAAAAAATAGAACTTTTAAGAATCAATGTTTATAAAGCACCTGGTGATAAACTTGAGAGAATCATGCAATGTTGTAAAACTATAATGAGTACGTTTTTTTGAAAAAAAAAAATAATTGAAGAATTGAAAAAAAAATTAATTGGTCAATCCTATTATTATAAATTAAAAGATTTGATAAGTTTAAATGGAAAAGAAGTTGGAGCAGATGATTTTTTCCCTGTCCTTGTTTATGTTATTTTATTAGCTAATCCTAGAAATTTGTTATCAACCGTTCAGTAATTTTTATTTTTTTATTTTTTTATTTTTTTATTTTTTTTGTTAATTTTTTTTAAATTTTTTTTTTTCCTGAAAAGATATATTCAATACTTTTATGAATCAAGAGCCACTGGAGAAGCAAGTTATTGGTGGTCCCAATTTATTGTTGCAATAGAATTTATCAAAACTCTTTCGCAAAGATAATCATTGTTTTGTTTTGTTTTTTATAAAAAATTGTCAAATAAAAAAAATGAAACAAATCTATATTTAAACTTCATTTACAAAAATATTGACACAAGGTGGGGAGGGATAAAGATATATAACTTAGCCCAATTTTTGCTTTCTTTTAACTGTTCCATCAGCTCCTGTTGAATAAATATAATTTTCATCAATTTCAATTTTGGTTACTCCATAAGAAATATCAAATGATCTATCAAATGGTGCTCTCAATAATGTGGTTTTGTGGTGAATTTTTTTCCATGTTTCAACACATTCTTGAGTTTTTAAATTCCAAACCTAAGTTAACATTTTTTTTTTGAAGCAAATGAAAAGGGAAATTTAATATGAAAAAAAAAAAAAAAATCAAACTTTGATGTCACCATCAGAAGAACCAGAATAGAGCAACTCTGTGGATTGATCAAAAGCTAAACTTGTTACATTTTTTGTGTGAGCTGAAATGGTTTCGAGGACTTGATATTGCCGAACGTCCAGTAAAGCTTGATTAAATTTGAATTTGAATTATTTTCAAAAAATTCAATTTTTTTTATTATTAAAGGGAATGAAATGAAGGAAAAGCAAAACTTACTAATCTCTCCTTTTTTTCCACCAGAAATTAGTATTTGATTTTGTGGAGAATAGGCCAGAGAAGAGGCACCCATTTCATGGATGGTTGAACCTTTATTAAATAAGATTGATTATTTTATGATTATGGGAGGTCACGAATAAAATAAAGTAAAATAAAAAAATGAGAGAGAATATGAGACCAAAAACTCTTGCTTTAGAATCTGGCATTAATGTATCCCACAAAGCTACATTCCTTGAAATAAATATGTTATTATGTTATCTCTGGGAAAAAAAAAAAAAAAAAAAAAA
>Ga0209960_1003141_pt1 | contig 14901 bp, 17 predicted proteins | sample ThiBiot_500_plan_2_FD_183947 | JGI IMG/M metagenome (GOLD analysis project Ga0209960, IMG submission 183947) | Wastewater bioreactor microbial communities from Cape Town, South Africa - Thiocy_expt_500_plan (SPAdes) | ecosystem: Engineered > Bioreactor > Thiocyanate-remediating >... | reverse complement strand
CATTGTGACGAGTCTGAGTGAGCTGCGTGACATGACGTGGCTCATCAAGCAGCAGGTCGGCAAGGTACACCTCGGCGACAAGGTGTTCATTTGGCAGTCCGGCAAGTACGCTGGTGTGCTCGCGGTGGGTAGTGTGACCAGCGAGCCCGCGATGATTGAGGACGTGGCGGGCATGGCCAAGTACACGCATGGCGGGGATCTCGCGGGCCAAGCACTGCGCAGTCACGTGCACATAGACTACGTCCTGACCAATCGCATCGATAAGGCAGTGGTGCGCGCCACACCGACGCTCTCACAGCTCACCATTCTGCGCGCACCGATTGGCACCAACTTCCGAATTACACGTGACGAGGCTTATAACTTAGAGAAGTTGGTGCTGGCGGAGAGTGCGGGCGCGTTCAAACCACTGTACGATCACAGTGCGGACAACAAGAGCGATGAGGACACCAAAAACAATAATAATAATAATAATGACAGCAATAGTAATAATATTGGTAGTATTGATAATAATCACAATAGCAATAATGATCAAAACAGTGCGCAACAGAGCGAGCACACAAATACGATGCACGTGATCGAGGATAAAAATAGCACCGAGAACAACACTAATAAGAGCCACAGTGATGCAGCCACAGAGACACCTGTCACCACACAAGAATTGATAACTGACACGCTCAATGTCAACCACGGAGTGGCTAAGAATGGCAACACCGCTAATAATAGCAACATTGCTATTAATGGAAACACTAATGATGCTATTTTGAACAACAATCTAAATATGAACAACAGCCCTACGCGCAAGAGACAGCACGAAGTGACGGCAGAAGACACTTCGCCCAACAAACGGCGCCGCACACTGCCACGTGCCGCCACACAGCGCCGCGCACTGCACGCCGACGACTTCTTGCCCGACGAGGCATTCACGGAGGAGATGTTGCTCGAACTCACGCAACCCAGTGACACCCTCGCTGCGAGAGTCGATGTGACACCTGTCACACAGCAGTTGAATGTCACGCAGTTGCTTGATTTGGCTAATCCGAACGACGCAGACCCCCACGTGGCATGTGTAATTTGCAGATCGTGCGACACCAGTGTGCAAGTGAATCACGTGATGTTTGCACAAGAGATGCTCAAGTGTCACGCGTGTCAAGGACAGTATCACACGCACTGTGTCGTGCCCGCGCTGAGCACACTGACCGCACTCGAACTCGGCACGCATCACTGGCTCTGTCCCACGTGTGGTCTGACACGTGACGAGGTATGCTCCACACTCATGACTGACACCGTGTGACTGACCATGCGCTCCTCTAGTTGACACGTGTCAGAACCGCGCTCGTTTTGCTCGAGTTGCACTATGAATTGCGGCGCATGCTGCGCGAAGAGTGCGAACAGATCTACTTCGCTATGAAGAGCTGTAAGTTTGCCTTATTTTGGTCATTGAACTCGTAGACTGACCTCGCGCAGTGATCAACACAGCCTCGCAAACAGATGACGTGACGAGTGCGCTGCAGACACGTGTCACCGCACTCGAACAGCTGACACGTGACGCGACACGTGCTGCCACGGAGAGTTATCGTGCGTGGAACTCGCAGCACCCTGTAGCATAACAGTTGTAATATTAAACCTTTGTATATGCACCATCCACTTTAGTCTCATTCACACACTACCCCCCCCCCTTCCCACTCTTTACACGAGATGCATCTAGAATCTTCGAGCGGAGTTATTGACTAATCCGCTGTCACATTGCCACTCTCTCGAGCTCATGGCCATCAATACTCCCATCTTTCGAATCGCGTGATTCAAGCGGATTCCATCGACCAGGGTAGTATTTTCCAGCGATACTTCGCGACGAAAAATTTTTCACTTCACACAAGATTTACAAACACGCAAACACAAATGGCTTTCAAGTTGGAACCCCTCCCCTACGAAAAGAACGCCCTCGCGCCGCACATTAGTCAAGAGACGCTCGAATTCCACTACGGCAAGCACCACCAAGGCTACGTCACCAAGCTCAATGGTATGGTGGCTGACACACCTCTCGATAAAAAGTCGCTGGAAGAACTCGTCAAGACCGAGACTGGCAAGGTGTTCAACAACGCTGCTCAAGTACGTAGTTCAATGCCATTATTTTTTAGGACTTTGGATCGAAAAACATTTCAATTTTTTTTTTAAAATATCAAATAGAAATCTCCCTGACCCAATCTTGTGCTAATCACCCCCCCTTTGTCCTAAGATTTGGAACCACACTTTCTACTGGAAGTCCTTGAGCCCTAAGGGTGGCCATGCTCCCACTGGCAAGATTGCCGATGCGATCAATGCTTCCTTTGGCAGCTTCGACGAGTTCAAGAAGAAGTTCCAAGAAGAGGCCATCAACCACTTTGGTTCTGGTTGGGTCTGGTTGGTCCGTGACGACAACAACAAGCTCGAAATTGTTGGTGCTCACGATGCAGGCAATCCTCTCACTCAAGGCAAGACCCCTGTATTGACTTGCGACGTTTGGGGTATGTATACAATTATTTGGGTGGCATATTCGTGCATTGTCCACTCGTTTTGAACATTTTGGAATATTAATTTTTGTCCCATCTCAGAGCATGCTTACTACATTGACTACCGCAACGACCGTGCCAAGTACCTCGAAGCCTTCTGGCACCTCGTCAACTGGGAGTTTGCCTCAGCCAACCTTAAGTAATGCTTCTATATTCCCTTCCTGCGTCAGATCCGGCGCGAAAAAGTTATTTTTTTTTTGAATAAACCACGCACTTCGTAGAAAGTGTAGTTATCTATACATATAATTAGTTTCCTTTATGCACAATAACATTATAAGCAGTTGGTTTCGTTAATTATTGTTTTTCTTTGGTTGCAGGTCCAAGGCCAATCTCTAACTAATACGCTGACTCAAATTCGACTCCTATTATCGATGTTTATAGCGACCTATCGCACACGCACATACACACACTACGCAAACTCTCAGTTGCGGTACTACCACCTATTAAATCATTAATGCTCTCAACCCCCCCTTTGGTATTTTTGTACTGACAGATCTGAACTCATACTGGAGTCTTGAATTAGCTTTGTTATTAAATTTCTACAAATGCTGTTTGCAAACGGTGATTGACTTTTTGGTCCCGACAAGTGTTTCAGTGAACGAATTGTTCATTAAAAAAAAAAAAAAAGACATAAGGCGGGGTAGAAGGGTTTAGTGTTTTATATATATTACAAGGTCCAATCATCATAGACGATCAGTTCTTCTCCTTGGAGGTCTGATCGAGCAGTACAATGGGCTCCAAGATGTTGCGGCGACAGGTCTCAGCAATGTTGCCGCGGATGAGCACCTCATCGACGAGCATATGTGCTTTCTCGAGATTGAACATAATGTCGAGCTCGCACACATTGGAGAAATATGCGTCATAGGTCTCTACGATCATGTGGATCAGCTCCAGTGCGCCAAGTTCATTTTCGAGCTGATCGACTCCCACAATGAAATACAAACTTGCGTAACGTCTATATACGAGTTTATGATCTTTGTATTCGATGAATGCGCACTATTATCAGTCATATTAACGATTGTATTATGAACTGAAGATCTTATTTGAAAATTATGCAGAAATAAAAATGTTTAATTCAAAATAATTCGCTGAATATAAATTAACGGTGGCATATGATTATACGCTTACTTGTGAGTCGTTGCGCGAGAGACACTTGCGCACCACTTCACCTTCAAGCGAGATCCGTTCATCTATGGGCAAATAGTCGTAGTACTTGCTGAGTCGCGTTTGACCCTGCTTGTTTACCAACAAGAAGTACTTGATTGTCATTGGTAGCAATATTAATGTGTTTGACTGGTTACAGCTTGAAACCAAAAAAAATAAAACACCTAGACAAAAAATTCTCTTCGCGCCGACATATACAGCACGCATTTCATATCTATTATGTCAGTATTCAACACGCGAACATTAACTTTCTAGAAGCCGCATGGAAGATCCAGTCTTTGTGAGTGCACCGTCAAAGAGTTTGTTGTGTCCTATATGTCAAGACACGTTCAGAGAGGCTATTATTACGAGGTGGGTGTCATTTACAACAGTCATTGATTTTATATTAATTTCATTTTATTTTTTTGATTTTTTTTTTTGCGATATTTTTTTAAATTTCTTTTATTGACGACAGTGAGTGTGGCCACACGTTCTGCAAGGGGTGTTTAAATAGAGCACTCGAGAATACAGATAATCCTCAGTGTCCCCTCTGTCGTTGCACGGTAGATCCGACACAAACGCATCCAAATCTGGTGGTAAACGCCGTGATTGGAGAGTTACCAGTGCACTGCGGATACAAAAACTACGGCTGCGAGATTGTGGTTCCATACAGCGATCTCGTGGCCCATATGAGCAGCTGCGCCTACCATCCCGTGCAGTGTCCGCACCACAGCTTCGGATGTGCTTGGAAAGGCGCGGCGAATGAACTGAACGCGCACATTACACATCGCTGCGTGTTTGAACAGCTCAAAGAGTACCTGCACAAGACTGAGCAGCAGATCTCGCACTTCAAACACACCATTGAACAGCAGTCGCAAGAAATCAACAAACTGAAGCGATCGCTGCAAGAGGTGAGTGTACATTACCATATATGGTATTGGAATATTTTCAAGCGAATATCTGACGCATGTCATCAGCGTCACGGTGAAGATGACGAGGAGCGACCGCTCAAAGCAGTGTCCAGTCAAGAACGGTCAAACACGAGTCACGTGGCTGAACACGAGACTTCAACGCGCTGGAAGGTGCACGAGATGAAGTGTGTGCGCACCTTGTGGGGTCACGTGCGCGGAGTGACTGCCCTCAATGTGTGGCACTCGACCTACCTGCTGAGTGGCAGTCACGACACTAAAATTAGACTCTGGGATCTGTCGCGTGACTGTAAGTGCGTGGCTCAGCTCGAGGGACATCGCGTGACAGTGTGGTCGATCGAGACTGATCCGCACTCGCCCACGGTGTTTAGCGGGGCTGGTGACGGGGCAGTCAAAGTGTGGCGCATCGATGACACGCCGCGGTGCGAGGCGACAATGCAGCACGGGGACGGCAAGGTTTATTGTTTGCTCTGGACCGGCGGGCAGTCCGATCAGGGCCGACAATCGCTGCTCTATTCTGGTGCCTATCGAACACTCAAGCTCTGGGACGTGTCATCGCACACTGCCGTAGTCAGTCTCGACGCGCATCAGGACTGCATTTGGGGCATCAAGTCCACGGGGCCTGACACCTTTGTGACCGCATCCGAGGACAGAACAGTGGCGGTCTGGGACAAGCGCCATCACAGCCTCGTCAAGCGCATCCACAACAAAGAGGCGCACGAACGCGAATCTGCACGCGCGCTGAGCGTGGCAGTGGGTGGCGGATACATCTATGTTGGCAGCGATGACTGCAAGATTCGCGTGTTCGATCAACACAACTTCGAGCACGTGACCACTCTGACGGGACATCACTGGGAGGTGTGGCAACTCGGATTCAGCGAGGGCTATCTGTTCAGCGGCTCATTCGATCACACTGTGCGCGTTTGGGAGCAAAAGACGTGGACGTGTGTCAAGACCCTCGCAGGTCACAACGGCTATATTCACGCCCTCACTATTGACAAGGGCACGTTGTTCACTGGATCTGGCGACAAATCCATCAAACTGTGGCGCAGCGACGACTTGTATAGTAATTTTTGAGCTCTAATCTCATTGTATATATATATATGTTCGTTCTATTCTCTTGTAAATAATTCACCATTGAATGCGCGACGCTATCAATTTGTTTTGACATTTTAATCTACCACCGGCTACAAGTTACACTTTGAATTGTTAAATCAAATCAGCGACACCCATTGGCATTTCTGTAATATTAATATTAAGAGACCGCAAAAAAAAAAAAAAACAATGAGCTCATCAAACATACCGTCGATTTGAGTGGCGTAAAACTGTTCAATATCCCGCAACAAACCAATGTCTTCTTTTCGCACAAAATTGATGGCCACACCCTTGCGACCGAATCGACCTGATCGACCAATGCGGTGCAAATAGTTCTCACGATTCGTGGGCAAGTCATAGTTGATGACAAGTGACACTTGTGACACGTCAATGCCGCGGGCCCAGAGATCTGTCACAATCAACACGCGACTATCAAGCAGCACTTAGTATCTCCCTACACGTGTATAATTAAATATCGACGTACTATTCGCCAGATCTGAAGCTCTTCATGATTTCCTCGCGCTCCTTTTGATCCATTTCACCGTGCATGGCGACCACTGTGAAGTTAGCTTTGCGCATCTTTTCAGTGAGCCACTCGACCTTGCTGCGTGTGTTACAGAAGATGACGGCCTGAGTGATGGTCAATGTGTCGTAGAGGTCGCACAGTGTGTCGAACTTCCACTCCTCCTTCTCGACGGCCACGAAGAACTGTTTGATACCTTCGAGGGTCAACTCGTCGCGCTTCACGAGAATGCGCATCGGATCTGTCATGAATTTGCGGGTCATTTCAAGCACTTCGCGGGGCAGTGTGGCAGAGACGAGCACGACTTGTGTGCTGTGTGGCAAGTAGCGATAAATGTCGTAGATCTGTTCTTTAAAGCCTTTGCTCAACATCTCATCGGCCTCGTCCAGCACCAACATCTTGATGTTGTTCGTGCGCAGGGCCTTGCGTTTGAGCATGTCGTACACACGACCGGGCGTGCCGCTCACTACCTGCACACCGGCCTCGAGCTTGCGAATGTCCTCACCCATCGACTTGCCGCCAATGCAGCAGTGCACTTCAACGCTGAGAAAATCACCGAGCGAAAGCATCACCTTCTGCGTCTGTGCTGCCAATTCGCGCGTGGGTGAGAGCACGAGGGCTTGCGTCTCGGTGGTGGCGGTGTCGATGTTTTGCAGCACGCCGATGCTGAAGGTCGCGGTCTTGCCTGTACCTGATTGCGCTTGAGCGATCACATCTCGTCCGCTCATAATTGGAACAATCGCGCGTTGTTGAATAGCTGAGGGCTTCTCGAAACCTTCATATAAATTGTGTTATTTGTTGATCGATTGGCAATCAATAGTGGTGAATTAAGATGTGGGTTCTTAAAAACCAAAATAAAATTCCAGCTGTAGTTGAGAGTCAATGGGAGATAATATGAGCGTAATATTGACGATTTGTCCACATTTTAATATTCCACAGTTTTCTGTTAGTTAGTAAAACGCTAACAATTATTTGCATTTTTGTAATAAATATTTTAAATTCAATGAACATGCCGTATTTACATACCGTAACCATAAATACCGCGCAATAAATCTTCTTTTAATTTCATTTGCTCAAAAGATGTGTAAACTTTAACCTCTGCGCTAGTTTCGAAATCAGCCGCATCGGGATTGTCAACTGTCGGATGGTAATTAGCTCCATATTATGCATAATATGTTGTTGATAAAATATTTGATAGTTTTATCGCTGATTATCATTGAATTAAGACGCGATCAAGTGATCCTGGATTGTACAGCTTGCGTCCTGACTCATTGGCCAATTGAACAACTAACCTTTTCTCTTAAATTCAGCCATTAAATATTTTAATAATCAGTAGTAGTTGTGCGTTTCGGTGACCAACAAAAGAAGCTTTTTCCGTGCTCTTTCTCTCTCCAGAAAAACTTGTCCACCTCCAAGACACACACTTCGCCACAGGAAACGCATTTGTGTTTTACAAACCCAGTAGCCAAATACATCGGCATTCCAACTCTATTTGCTAGGCCAGCCCTTACACGTTTCTCGATGAACTAGGAATTGAACAGCTGTGGTACTTTAATTTAAGGTTCCAGGTACTTGTTAAAGAGCCGATAGTTCAAATAACAACCACTGCGTTGTCCATCCATTCGAAATTTCGCATTTCGCGACTTAACTCCTTCTATTAAGTCTTGATCTATTTTATTTGAAAATGTGCATAAAACTTTTTCATACTAAACAGCCGCAATATTAAATTTACAATAAAACCAAGTGCAATGAACAGTCAACCCGAGTAGTAAGAAAAATTTTTCAGATGAGCAAACGATTTTTTGCAAACCCGTACTAAAAGCGCTTTAATTCCAGCGATTATTTATTCAAGTTGTTGCTTATTGGTGACTCTGGAGTCGGTAAATCTTGTATATTACTTCGGTTTGCGGTAAGAATCTGTCCAAAGTATAGGCAGTAGAGAAATTATCCTTCTTTTATAATATTACTACTAACATGATATGGGAAGATAAAATTATTTAATCTTATCACCGCGCTAACCCAAATTTTTTTTTTAATTAATGAATTATTAGGACGACACGTATACAGACAGTTATATAAGCACAATCGGCGTCGATTTTGTAAGTAATATTTATTATTATAATGCTGGCCCTGTGTGGATATTAATTTTACTGCTTTAGAAAATCAAAACAATTGACTTAGATGGCAAAACAGTGAAACTCCAGATTGTATCCTTATTAATCATATTTGCAAATGCGAAGAATATTACTTTAAAGCCGATTTTGAAAGCGAGCCACTCGTGCTGTTTGAAAAATCGGAATTTTTGCAATAATTCGGCTGAAAAATCGCAAAACTGCAACCATTTTACGCAAAATATCTTTGCGTCAACTCATCACGTGCATATTACCAACTTATTACCTTGTGTGTTGATTTCCTTAATTTCCGTTGCTTTACAGTGGGACACTGCAGGCCAAGAAAGATTCAGGTACATTTCACTTTGCGTCTCTCTAACAACGTTGTTATTAATGCTTTTTTTTTTTTTTTTTTCATGACAGAACAATCACCAGCAGTTATTACAGAGGGGCACACGGCATTATTATTGTGTATGACGTCACGGATCAGGTCTCGTGGTTCAATGTCAAGCAGTGGTTGCAAGAGATTGAACGATACGCCTGCGAAAATGTTAACAAATTGTTGGTCGGAAACAAGGCGGATTTGACGTCCAAGCGCGCGGTGGACACGAACACTGCTAAGGTATGTGACGAGGGTGCTTCGAGTTTGTATTCGTTTATATCGCGATTCAATACGTGTTTGTGTGTTTATTCCATGTCATTAACGAACGTGTAATAGGAATACGCAGACAGTCTTGGCATTCCTTTCATTGAAACTAGTGCGAAAAACTCGACAAATATTGAAAAGGCCTTCGTAATGATGGCGCGCGAGATCAAGAACCGAATGATCAACAGCGGTGGTGGTCAGACCATCACTCCGAGCAGCGTAATCACTGGCACTCGTCTGGAAGTTCCTCCTTCCGAGACCAAGAGCGGATGCTGCTAAGTCCGAACATGTTTCCGGGTGTTATTTAAACTTGTAAAAAACGAATTGTCAATGTTATAAATATAGCTTAATCGAAGGGTCACTAAGTTAGCCTTTATTGAAGTGTTTTTATAAAAGCTACCAACTCTTCTCCTGGATCTGCAATTCCTTCCAGACCCTTAATGTAATCCAGTAAATATTGAATGTCACCAGCTAATCGCTTCTTTTGATTAGTATCTAACGTCTGAGCTTCAGCTGTCTTCTTAATACGCTCGTAATAGGCATGAACGACGCCTTTGAAAACGCTTTGGACTTGCTCGAGCGGCAGGATCGGATAGAGCACTTTATGCAGCACTAATGTCTTCTTAACAAGCTCAGCAAAGTTATTAGATGGCTTTGGAGCGTTCACATCGATTTTGAAATTTTTGAAGAACTGATCTGCTCGTTCTCTCATCAACGCAACAAACTTGTCAAAGATCTGCTGTCGATGGTCCTTGTAATCTTGCAACACAGTATTCATCTCATTTAGCAGGGGCATTTGTTTTTCGGTCAACGATTCTTTCAGTTTCTCTCTAATATGCGGGATCAACTTGATCTGTAGGCTGAGGCACTGCGACGTTACGGCTACAAGCAATGAATTAGGGGTCCCCTTTGTTGCCCATTACGCAGAATACTCACCTAAATTCTTGGCAGTAATAGACTTGAGATTGCTCGCTGCTTGCATGGCGCCTTGATGCAGCACCAACGAGTGGGTCTTGAGATTGAACAGCTTCAAATAGAGTATTAACACCACATATTTAGAATGATCACTCTGCATTACCTTGAACATTTCAACAATGCGAATGATGACGTCAGGTCGAATCAGTGGGATCTTTCTGAAGCAGGTGAGATAGTCGCCGATCAATTTGAAGAACATAAGCTCGCTGTTGATCACCACAAACTTCTCGCCATCAATCACGAGTTCTTGTTGATTGTCTTTAGCCCCGCGTGGGCTAGTAGCGGCACCGACGTCGTGTTGCAACAGCGGGTGATGCAGCAGACCAAGCACGATGTCTTTGAACTCAGCCGCGACCTCTGCTTGTGTCCACTGCTCGTTGTCGAGGATCAGCGACATTTGCGACACTTTGTTCGTGTGAAACATTTCTAAGAATCCCTTGCCAATGGACAGAATTGTCGCGCGTATCATTTTAGTACGAGGTTTGGGTCGCGAGGGCTCAGCGGGTTGACACATCGCTAACATGCCGTCGAGCGTGGTGACGACTGAATCGCACTTGACAAACACATTGGCAATGAAATCCACGCCCACTCTTCGCAGCGAATCAGCGCGCAACAACAACATATCTTGTAACAACTTTTCAATCGTGTCGATAATCGCATTGCTAGTCACATTTGTCAGCCTCGATCTTATCAAGTGAGACGTCGCTACTTACAGCACTTCGTCATTTTCAATCAGCGAAGTCATACGCGTGTTGTGATATTGTTCGCTCAAATAACGTTGTTCCTCTTCAGTGACCACCACTGGCTCCACTGTACCGTCTTTTCTTCGTCGGCGCGTGGTTGGTGGAGTGGCTGGATCAGGTGAGGTAGTTAATTTCTTATTGGCAGGGTTCCGCTTGAATGTTGGTGTGCCGCCGCCAGTTGTCTTGGCCTCGCGTGTTTTGCGCTTGAACTCGCGGTGCTGTTGGTGTCTGAATCGTCTGTAAATGTGTTTCTGTTTCACTTTGAGCTCGTCGAGCTGTTGCTGTCGTGAATTCGCGGGTTCAGGGGCCAAATCATTAATGTCCGTAACTTGCTCGCGACATCTGTGCAGCAATTGATCGACATTCTCAACGAGGTCGCCAGGCAGAGAGGACTCTTTTTGCGGTCGCTCATACTGCCCGTGCAGTTCGTCACTCAGGGCCAGTGCGATGATGGCGTGATTGTCTACCAAGCGGTGCACGAGATCGATTAGTTTTTGATATAGTTCATCGAGCTTGAGTGTGAATTTCTCGATGTCCATTTGTTTCACATGTTCATTGAATTGTTTGGTGGTGACTGTAACCTCCACGATTGTCTGCGTATGACACGTATCAGAGATGGGTGTCACATTGATGGCTCAAGGACTTACCGTGCGAATCAGTTCTTTGACGTGCTTCAGAGCAGCATCACGGTATTTAGAGAGGGCTTTAGGTGCCTTGCGCATGGCCAATAATTCCAAGAAATAGTGTACAACTGTCAGTTGATTCTGTTCGAGTTTGTCCGGCAGTCCAGTCTGACCAGCAGCGCGGTGATAAGGGGCGGTAAGTGACACGTGCACAAACTCGTCGGTCATTTTGCGTGCAATCGATTTGACCATCTTTTGCAGGTGTGTCAGCGACTCATTCATCGCGTCCATGCTGCGCAGTTCGGTTTGAATCAAGTCACGTGTCGTCACAGCTAAATCGAGTGCCGTCGTGAAATCTCCGCCGTTCAAGAGTGTTTCGAGCATGGGCCGGGCATGAATGACCATCGACATTAATTGATACTACAGAATGTCTGTTAATAACTGATCGCGCGCGTGTGTCTGACGAGAGTCACTCACCTTCTCAATCACGAGTTTTAACTTCTCGCGACGTGCTTTCATTTGCAGCAGTCCCAGGGCTTGCAGGGCCCAGCTCCCAGGCCAAGTTTGCAGGCGTGCGTTGAGGCCACCAGCAGCTTCAGTGACCAATCCGACTTCAGCGTGCAATCGACGCACGTCAGCGAGTGTTGTGAAGACTTCTGTTGACCGACGCGTCACGTGCTTGACGAGTGCACTTTCGACATTGTCTTTATAGGACAGCAGCTATTTTTGGATGTCAGTTGAGCCTGGCTGAATGGACTCCATCGACGTACCTTCTCGTGCAATTCACTGAACGACGAGTTTGAGGTATTTAAAATCGCCTCAAAAGTTGCGGGGTCGTGGAGGTCAAATTGTTCCGATAAAAATATTTCGGGGATCTCATTCAAGGTCTGTATTGTTTGACTGACCTTGAGATCTGCAATAAATCGTATTAATTAATATCTAGTAGTGTACATATCAACACTGTTACTATTGTATCGTACCGGCTTGTTTTTCTTTTTTTTCTTCTTCGCTCTTCTTGCGCGCCTCGTTCTCGGCCTCAATGCGATGTTGAACAAATCCACGAAAGGGCTGAAAATGGGAACGAACATGTCAATAATGCGTTTGTTATTGTGTATTTAGTGATATGTACTTCTTTGATCGAGACCAAGTATTGATTGAACGAGTCAAAGGTGATGTTGGGAAGGCCAGCATCCGGTATCGTTTCGGGATGCTTCTCAGGAGGTGTTTGAGGTGCCTATTCACAAATACATTAATGATTTGCTCGGTACTTCAGAGTGATAGTTAACGAATCAATAACAACGTTGCAGGTATTTGTAAAATGTCAGATCGAATGCACATATTTTCCATTTGCTTATTTGCAATATTCAGAAATGAATATATGTTAATTAACAAGATCGTTGATAACACGCGCATGAAGCGATGATAAGTTTATCAAATGAAATGAAATGGAAAAAATAAAAAAATATCAAAGAGTTACCTTCGGATCATTGATAATTGAGCTAAGCACATTGTTGTATATGATTATCGGTGTATTCTTTTGCTTTTTCTGAGCCTCTCTTTGCGCTTGTTCACGAGGATCAATTTCCTCATGAATTTTCTTGTCCATCTGCGAGTGTCGCTGGTAGATAATATTACAAATAATTGATACTATTCACAATCGATGTAATTCTGTTTATATGACCATCAGAGCGCGAATTGTCGTTGAAATGATTTTTTTTCATTTTTCGTGATCTACCAGGGCCATTCACAGCTCAACAAGATCTATTCAGCAGACCATTACTTTAGTATTAGTTGAACACACGACCACGTAACAATAAATGGATGACCTCGGCGGCGAAGCAGGCACAGTCGTTCCAAAGAGCACTCGTTCACTGCGCGCGTGTCTGGTGTGTGGCCTGGTGAAAGACAAGAGTCAGTTCTTGGACACTGGCTGCGATAATTGTACTTTCTTGAATATGAACGGTGACGGCGATCAAGTCGATCTCTGCACCACTCCGAATTTTGAAGGGTAAGTTTTGCTAGCGAAATTATTAATTATTACAAAAATATGCCGTATATTGAAATAATATGCAATTTAAACTATTGAGGCTGCTGGACAATTATTAGAATTTTTTTTTTTCGCTTTTGGATTATTACAATTAAAATAATAAAATTTCTGGGCCAATTCCAAACAGCCTATGTTCCGTTAAAGAGTACCAGTACCGAAAAAAAATTCATTTATTTAATAAAAACAATTATTCAATTCAGATCTGACGTTCAATTAGACTGATCGCAATGATGAATCCTAACGGCAGTTGGGTGGCCAAGTGGCAACACATTGGCAAGACAGCAGTGCCTGGGTGCTATGCAGTCACTGTAATGGGCATATTGCCGGGTCAAGTCTCTCAACAAATCGAAGAACTCCACATCCGACCTTACAGACGTCAATAAGACCACAAAATTTGATATGGAGTTATAGAATATGATAATAACGAGGTCACGTGAGCATTTTGTTTTGTAAATAAATCAGTCGTCGTATTGTACAATTAATTTCAGATTCGTTTACTTATTATTCAATGTCCTCGCTCTGATATTCAGGAAATAATACAGCCAAGTTTGCTGCGTCGTTAGTCATATCCAGTTCACTGCGTGGTGGCCGTTCTTTTTCGATCTGGAACAGCGTACGATCAGTAGTAATACAACAGCTTGGCAATGAACATACCTCGCGATAAACTTGATCGTTATGCTCAAAGTCGCCCTTTCTGCGCGGCATGATATGAACGTGCACATGATTAACTGTCTGTCCGGCCTCGTGACCGTCTTGGATCACAAATGTCAGAGAGGAACACTTGTAATGGGCCTCTAATCGCTTGCCAATGCTGTTTATAACGTTAATATTCATGCGCATAATAATGTACAGGGTTACATTTGAGCTGAGAGCCACAAGTCCGCAACTTCTTCTGGACGCAGATCTGCGTACCGTAGTGACAGTCTCTTAGGGATAACGAGCACATGGCCTGATAATCAGCATTCAGTACTATTTGCGATATAAACTTGGTGTTGTGGCTTTTAGGACCCAAGCAAATTAAAAAAAAAAAAACAGATCGCTTAATAGAGTAATTTCTAATATGGACGAAAAGCAAGAATTTGGTCCCAATATTCTGAACATGCAATGAAAATAATTACCAGGAACTACAGGCTTTAAATTAACAAATCCCAAAGATAGTTTAGATCTGAAGAACAACTGTGTGGCGGTTGGTCGCCATTGTCCGAATATAAATGTAGAGGCCATATTATATGTAAGTTTATTGGACAGTTGATGGCAAGTGTCGCAATGTCGTGACTAAAATACAGGCTGCAAAATCAACCATATTTTGTTTTGCAATTTCACGCGGATCGCAACAAACAGCCGCGACGACGCTAATAGTTTTGAATAGTATTAACATAAAACAATATATTCAAAATAGCAGAGCCACCTCGCAAGAAACCTAAGCTAGGGTCGACAGACGAGCCCGCCATGAGTGCATCTAAAAATCATTATATTAACGGGGAAGAAGAGCTGATTGACGGCAATATTCCTAAACAAGA
>Ga0209960_1003140_pt1 | contig 14913 bp, 15 predicted proteins | sample ThiBiot_500_plan_2_FD_183947 | JGI IMG/M metagenome (GOLD analysis project Ga0209960, IMG submission 183947) | Wastewater bioreactor microbial communities from Cape Town, South Africa - Thiocy_expt_500_plan (SPAdes) | ecosystem: Engineered > Bioreactor > Thiocyanate-remediating >... | reverse complement strand
TCTTAGAAATAATTATTGACTTGTTGTTGGGAAAAAAAAAACCATTTTTTTATTATAATTTTCAGAAAAAAAAAACAAAACGAATCAAAAGAAAATTCATTTTTTTCAATAAAATAGTTATAATATCATAAAATAAATAATAAGTAAAATGATAATAATTATTTATAATTGTTCAAAGAAAAGTTTGACAGAAATAAAGAAGAAATAATTGAAAAATATATAATAAATAATAGATAATCTATAAGTTAAAGAAGGAAAGATGGCAGATAAAAAAACAGAAGAGTATACAATGGTTAGTTTCTTTTATTATTAATATTGTTATTTAATAAAGTAAAATAAAAATAAAATAAAATTCTCAAAATCTATACAATTATACTAATAATTGTATTGAATGTCCAAGTCAAAAAAAAATATAAAAAAACATCGTTGAAATAATAAAATATTTATTATTATTTTACTTTATTTTAAATTATATTATTGTTTTTTGAAAAAAAAAAGGTTGTAGTTGGAAGTGGAGGAGTTGGCAAATCATGTCTCACGATTCGTTACCTCAAAGATCAATTCACATCTGAATATGATCCAACGATCGAAGAAAATTACAGAAAGAAAATTAATTTGGGAGACGGTGAAATTTTACTTGAAGTAGTTGATACAGCTGGACAAGTTTGTTTTTATTTTTATTTTTTAATTTTTAAAAAAACAATTGAACATTCATTTTTTTATTCTTATTGAAATTACCAATTTATTTATTTATTTAATTTTAATTTTAATTTTATTTATTGGTCATTTGCATTCTTTTCATTAATTTAAATCTTTATATTATTTTCTTTTTCTTCTTTCAACAAAAAAACATAGAACAAAAGAAAAATTAAAAAAAAATCTTTCTATTTATTTTTTATAGCAAGAATATACAAGTTTAAGAGATCAACATCTTAGGACAGGACAAGGATTTCTCCTTGTCTTTTCAGTTACTGATTCCGGCTCTTTTGATGAAATGAAAGAACTTCATGATGCTATCCTCAGAGTTAAAGATGATGACAAAGTTCCCTTCGTTATTTGTGCTAATAAATGTGTAAGTTTTTTTTTTTTTTAAAAAAAAAACAATTTATTCATTTATTCACGTTTATTTTTATTTTTTTATATATGATTTTCAAAACAACAAAACAAAAAACAAAACAAAATATAGGATTTAACTGAAAGAGATGTTGACATGGCTGCCGCTAAAGCATTTGCTGATAGTATAAAAGCTCCATTTTTTGAAACTTCTGCGAAAGTAGAATTTTTTTCCCTTTTCCTTTTTTTTTTTCTTTTTTCTTTCTTTTTCTTTTTTTCTTCTTTTTTCCTTTCAATTTGAAAATAAAATAAAATAAACTAGAATAATATTAATGTCACCGAATCATTCATTGGACTTGTGAAAGAAATGGTCAAAGTTCATGGGAAAACTGTTGATAAAAAGAAAAAGAAAGGAATATTTGGGTTTGGGAAATAAGTGTGTGTGTTGTTTTTCTTGAAAAAAATATAAAATAAAATAATAAAATATATAAACAAAAAACTATTTTGAAATGGTTGTGGTTTTTTTTTTCTTTGTCATTCCTTTTATTTCATTCTATCTAGATAGACAATAATTCATTCTATAGTATAATACATTCATCCAACAAATGCTTTCATTTGTTATTTTTGGGAACCCAAGCACCAGGAACAAATGATTCTCCAGATCCTTGTGGCTTTTCAATCTCCGTTAAATGTTGTTGATCCTCCTATTATTCAATATATGAGGATTTAGTGGGGTTTGAAGAGGGATTAGAACAAACTGAGAAAAATAAAAATAAAAATAAAAATTACAATTTGAAAAGACTTTTCTAGCTCAGCTGCTTTTTGCTTTACTAATTTTCGATGTTGTTCAAAGTGAATGAGTTCCTATATTGTAGTTTTTTTTTTTTTTAATTTAGTGATCCTTGGAAAAAAAAAAACGAATCAATAGAATTCAACCTCTTTTGTTGGTGGAGCAATTCTTCTATATGTTAACCAACTTCTCCATTCAGCTGGTAATTGATCACCAGAGTAATTCATTGGATCCGAATCAACAGTCTCAACAATTCTTTTATTTTTCTTTCCTTCTTGTAAAATTTCGAAATATTTGTTTCCTTGTAGGTCTTCGCCAATGAATTGTCTTTATTAATTTTTTTTTATTTGACATTAATCATTTTTAAATAAATGAAAAAAGAAAAAAAAAGGAAAAGGAATTTTTTTTTTTTAAAAAAAAAACATACTTTGAAGAAAGGAAAGACAATCTCTTTGTAAGAGAAGACAAGAGTTTTGACATTTTGAAAATCTAAAAGTCTATTCGCAGCAATACAAAAGTTGAATATTCAATCCAATGATGTTTCAATGCCAAATTAATTGGAGAGAGATCTATTGCTAAAGCATTAATAATTAATATAATATTCGCTTTTGGGTCTTTGAAATTTGTTGAACTTTTAATAGCAAATTGATTCAAATTTTCCAAACTTTAATCTTGAACATTAAATGAACTCAATGAGAGAATCAAATCACTCCAATAGTCCTAATATTTGGCCGATGACTCCGTACAAATATTTCTCTTATTCAAATTTTTCAGAACTAACACTATTGATCCATTCTATTTTCAAAATTGATTGATTGTATTACAAATTATATTTTGCTTTGAAGGATCAGTCTCTTTCTGATATTGAGTTATTATAATTGAGTAATTGAATGATTGATTGGTTTTTGTTCTGAGACAGGCAAGATTCGCTGCCTGAGGAATTTGAAACCAGAAAAAAAATGAAGGAAAAAAAAGCCAAAACAACAAACAACTCCCTAAACATTTTTTGATCATTCTAATTGTTTTATAATTCGAATTCTTATTTCAATACAACTTCTACTTCATCAAAAAATTATTCTGCAATAAGAATATTTTAAAAAAATATATATATATATACAAAAAAAATATTAATGTTAAAACAAAATTAGGTTGAAATAGAATGGATTATGAAAAGTTTTGGGAATTGCTGAATGCTGATGACAAGCAATTGCTTTTCTTTGTTTCACAAAAGGCTCAGCTTGTAAACTCACTTCCAATTGCTACTGCACTTATTGGTAACGATTTTCTTCATTATTTTGTTGATTTATTAGTTTTTATCTTCAAAAGTTGCATAAATAAATAAAATCAAATAAATAAGCTTTACTCCAACAACGAAATGAAGCAGAGGAATTTATCTTTTCATTAACAAAAACAAGAATCCAACAGGCTTGTATGCATTTAAAATATTTTTCATTTCATTTATTGATTCTTTGAATTTATTATGATTTTAAACAATTACCTTCATTTTAGCATTAACAGAATCAAAAGATGTAACAAGTGTTTTAAGAGATAATAGGTAAGACATTATTTTTTGATATTATCACTTTTTTTTTTTGAAAAAAAATTCTTTGAACTAATTTTGATTTTCCTTTAGCTTCCCTGCTATACTTTTAGCTGCATTTTCAGCACAAGCCGAAGGAGTTGAATATATTAAAAAAACAACTGCCCCTGCTTTAACAAAAGTTTATGAATCACTTCCTCGATTTGATATCTCCCAAGAGCCAGCTGGTTGTTATTATTATTTATTTTTTGATTTTTAAAGTTATTGGTTTTATTTTCATTTTATCCTATTTTCTAATTTTTTTTTTTTTTCATTTACAGATTTAGATGAGAGAATAGAACTTCTTTATGAAGCTATAAAATCTTTTATCGAAGCAGTCTCTGCAAGTGCTGAATTTATTCCAAACTCATTAAAAAGGATTTGTTATTTATTAAGAGTTGAAAGTGAAGCACGTTTGAAAAGTTTAGGGCTTGATGAAAAAGAAAGGTTTGCATATATAAATATTTCTTTGTGAATTTGATTTTTTTTAAAAAAAACAAAAATAGTGAAGAAGGATCTTTGAGACTTGTTAGTTCTTTGATATTTTTAAGACTTTTAGTTCCAGGTTTGTTTTACATTCCAAATATTTATTCAAATGCGAGAAAGAAAAAAAAAACCAATAGCTGCTACAAATCCTTTCAATTATCCAACATTAACTACCCCTGATTTTACACCTGATGTTCGAAATTTGATTTTTTTTGTTTTTTGTTTTTTTTTTTTCCTTCATTAATTTCATGAATTAATATCAAAATAATTAGGAAAAAAAAGGAGCAATTACATTTTCTAAAATTTTAATGAGCCTTGGTGCACAATCTGAAATTGGAACAAAAGAGACAGCTTTAAAACCTCTTCAAGAAAAATTACAAAACGAAAGAGAAGTTATCCAAAATTTTTTGAAAGTTATTTCACGAGTATGTTTTTTTAAATATAATTTCCTATTGATTCTTTTTTTTTTTTTTGAAAATAAATAAATAAATAAATAAATAAATAAATAAATAAATAAATAAATAAATAGGATGACATTCAAAATCAAGATCAAGAAAATCAACTCCCACATAAAATGGATTCCAAACAACTTATTGCCAATTATGAGATCTTTTTTAGAGCAATTCAAAAATCAATGCCCAAACTTGAAGCACACGCAGAGAAAGAGAATGATGTTTTTTTTTCTCCTTTCTTTTTTCTTTTTCTTTCCTTTTCCTTTCTTTTCCTTTCTTTCTCATTTTCATTTTGATCATTATTTTTAGGTTATCAAAGGAAAAGTTCAACAAATGAAACTTATTTTCTCACCTCCAGAAGAAGAAAAACAAGAAGAAAAGAAAGGAGAAGAAAAAAAGGAGGAAAAAAAAGAAGAAAAGAAAGAAGAACCAAAAAAACATCATGCACCAAAACCAGGAAAAGAACATGATAATACTCTTCCAAATGCTGCTGTATTTTTTGCTCTTGCTGCTATTGCCGTTGGAGTTTACATATTCTTCCTCAAACATTAATAAGAGAAAAACAACTATAACAAACAGCAAAAAAAAAAATCAACATTATATTTAATATTCTAAAAATAACAATAATTGTGAATAATTTGATTTATTTTCCAAATCTTATTTTATTTTTCTATTTCTATTTTTTTTCTCTTCCTTTTCACATTAACAAATTAAACTAACAAAAAAACAATATCCATAATACAAATCAAATCCAGTCTAAGTCTTCATTTCTATTAAAGATCATCAAAAACTTCCTCTTTTTGTTTAGCATCTTTATAAACATTTCCTTTCAATTGAATAACTTGTTTAATTCTTGTTGCCAAAGCAATTGTTTTAAAATCATCTCTTCCTCCAATTTCATCAAAACCAATTACTTTATCAACCACTTTTCCATTCAAAATAAGTACCAATGTGGGAATGACTTGAATATTAAGTCTTTCAGCTAAAAAAGGACTTTTCTCTGCATTTATTTTCGCAAATTTAGTTTCAAGGTGGTGTTCAGAGAGTTCTATTAAATGTTTATCAACAATTTGACACCTCCATGTGGTAGGTCTTTTTATTGATTGGTTTAATGTATGGAGTCAAAAAAAAAAAAAGGAATTGATTCAAGAAGAAAAAAAAGGAAACCTATAAAAATGAACAACTAATCTTTGAGAACCTTTTGATGCTTCAAAAAAAGATTGTTGATCAGGAAGTTCAGTATAAGATCCATGACCTTTAGATTTAAAATCGGCATTTTGTTTACCTTGATTCATGAGTTCCTTTTTTCTTTTCTCTCTCAATAAAAACAATTCTCTTTCTTCATCATCATCTCCTCCAAAATCATCATTTGTACTTTGGAAAGGTTCTATTTAATGCAAGATTTTTAGAACATTTCTTTCTTTCTTTTTTTGGGTGTAGAAATTGAAATTTTCAAAAGGGAAAAAAAAAAAGAATGAATAAAATCAAAAAGAAAGAAAGAATACTTGAAATTTTGTCAAGTTTTGATATCTCTTGATCTACTTGTTGTTCCATGGCCTCAAGTGCAGTTGTGAGACCAGAGGAGAGAAGTTCTCCCATGTCAGCTTGTTGGCTATTCATCACACGTAATCAAATTTTTTGTAATTTTTCAGTCCGCCATTTTTTTTTCTTTTTTTCTTTCCTTTTTTTTTTTCCCTAACCTTTTTCAAGTAACAAAAATTGATTGGCTGATCATCAGATATGAAGGTGCGGGATTGGCTCAGTCGGTAGAGCGTCAGTCTCATAATCTGAAGGTCGTCAGTTCGAGCCTGACATTCCGCAGTCATATTTTTTTTTGATTTTTTTTTTTTTTTTTTTTTTTTTTTTTTTTTTTTTTTCCTTTTTTTTCAAAAAAATAAAAATGATAGTAAAATGAAACAAAAATAAAAGAACGGAAGGCCTACAGATCTGCAATCTGCCGCTCTACCGCTGAGCTAAGGGTCCAATATTCAATCTAACATTTTTATTCTTTTCCTTCATACTTTGAAAAAGTGTTTTGTTGTTGATGTTTTGACAACAAGTTCGCTTGAAAAGTTACATAATTTTCATGAACATTCAGAATGTTGAATAGGACCCTTAGCTCAGCGGTAGAGCGGCAGATTGCAGATCTGTAGGTCTCCGGTTCAATCCCGGAAGAGTCCTTTCTTTTTTATTTGTTCTTTTTTATTTTTATTTTTATTTATTTATTTTTTTTTTTCCAAAGTTTAACATCTCAGCTTCAATCTCTTTAGAAAAAATTAATTCAATATATAGTATCAAAATGTAAGTTTATTCATCAATTTCATCAGGTGTTCCCTTATACATATCTTTTTTGAAAAATCTGTTGACATTCTTTTTGATAAAAGTTGCTCCCTTTTGAAGTTTAATTTGATGTTGTTAAGAAAAGTTTTCTTGAAAAAAAAAAAAAAAGAAAAAAGAAAAGAAAATTACTTCTTTTACAGTCATTCCCATTGGATTAACTTGTTCATTGTTGAGACCTGCAGCAAGATGAACGAATTCTTCTTGTAATTCTGTGAGTTTTCGATCTCCATCAATTGGAATATGACGAAGAGTTTTTGGTGTTGGAAGCTTTTAAATTTTAATTAAAATTTAAAAATTAAAAATTGTTTTTTTTTTAAAACAAAATGGAAAAATACTTCAGTTGGAGCATCTGTTCTTGGAGAAGTTAAACTAAAGATATGTTCAAAGGTACCAGCCCATTCATCTCTTTTTGTTAAGAAAGTTGGTAATGAAAACATTTTTTTAAAGGTTGCAGATACTGATGAGTGATCAAAAGCAGAATTAGGTGTTGGACCATTTGGCTTGTGAACAACTAAAAGAGAGAGAGAAAACAGTGTTTGATAAGATATAAAATCCAAAAGAAAGAGAAAATTGAAAAACTGATTTTCATTACCAGTTCCTTTTGGAATTAATGGGGAAACTACAACAGTTGGAACTCGAATTCCAAGTCTTTTGAAATCAAAAACATATGGGGTTTCAGATTCAAGTCCATCAGGATTTGGAACTGAATCAAGTGGGGGACTAACATGATCATAAAATCCTCCCTTTTTTTATTGTTTTGTTTGAAATTTCAATAAACAAATAAAAAAGAAAAAAGGTAAAAGTTGAAATATTTACATGTTCATCATATGTAATAATAAGAGCTGAAGTATTCCATTGAGGACCATTTCTAATAGCTTCATAAACTTCTTTCATTAATTGTTGTCCTTCACTTACATCATGATTTGGATGATCGTCATTTGCTGGTGCTCTTTAGATCCAAAATAAAGAAAGAAATTGAAAGAAATTGAAAGAAATTTAAGTTCCATTTTGATAATTTTGTCAATAATAAATAAATAATCAAATAAATATTTGAATAATTACCCTGGAATATCAAAATAACGTGGATCAATAAAAGAGTAAGTTGGAAGGGTTCCATCTTTAGCATCTTTTGCAAATCTAGAATAATGATGATATGCAGACCAATTCTTTGGTCTTCTCATCCAATTATACATTGCAGTTCCGGGGACTTCATGGAAATAGCTAAATTATTATTATTTGTATCATTAGAATTTGACTTTATGTTATTATTTTATTATTTTGAACCAAAAAAAAAAAAAAAAAGAACTTTGCAAATGTGAAACCCATATCATCTAAATTTTCAAATACAGTTTTGCCTGGTAATCCTAAGAGAAGTTGAGGGAGGTCATTATTTGACATTCCAAGAGATGTTGCAGCATGAAGAAATAAACGATTTGGGAAAGTATTTCCTGGAATTGAGCTGTACCTATATATTTATTTAATATTTTAATCTCTCTTAAAGATTGTTTTTTGAGAATATTTTTAAAAAGACAATGATTACCATTCATCAAAAACTGCAAATTCTCTTGCAAGTGTTGAAAGAACAGGAATTGAATCAGGATCAAAAGCTCTCATTACATTATTTCCAAATCCTTCAAAAATTCTTTCAGCATTTTGAACATATCCATTCATTGGAGGTGGGTTCTTTAAAAAAAAAGTATATTATTTAAACACATTAAATTATGATAATAATAATAATAAATTTTTACAACAAAACATGATTGTTCAGGTCTACAATCATAAGTACCAAAGAATTGTTCAGCAACCATTGGAACTGAGTGACCTATTTTCAACATTTGAGTCGACTGATTCAAAAGCAAAATACAAAAAAATTGAACAAAATAAAAATTATAAAATAAAATAAAATAAAATAAAAAGAAACCTGGATCTGGGTCTACATATGGTGCAGTTGGAGAAACATAAATACGATTTGAATTAGGATCTGTTGCATTCATTAAATTATATTCTGAACCAGTCAAACCATTAATATCGGGATTTTCTTGTTTCAAATAACCCAACCTTTTTGTTTTTTTTTTTTTGTGAAATGAAGTAAAAAGTTTTCAAGTAAAAAAAATTCTTACATATGATCAAATGAACGATTTTCCATCATCAAGACAATAAAGTTCTTGACTGGAGAAGCCAACGAGACGGCAAACAAGAGGAAGAGCAATAAGGTCCTTCTCATCACAAACTATTAAAAATTTGTTTTGGAAAAAAAAAAATGACTCATAATTATAATTATAATTTCCCACAAAAAAAAGCACAAAGTCTCTTATTTCTATCAATCAATCATCATCATCATTTTAAAAGCATTGTAACAACTCATCATCCATTGGATTAGAGTAATAGGTATAATAGATAGATATAAGATATTGATTCATTTTATTATTGATTTGAAACAGGGGGAGGTTTCAGTCATTTGACCCAAGAAAAATAAGATTTATGCTTGATTCAGAAAAAAAATGGCGCTAAAGGAATGAAGTTTATGTTGGTCAAGTTTATGCTGGAACTGATGAGTTAAGAGAGAATACACTTTTGTTTCAAATAGTCCTTCAAAAATCATTGGAGCCAACGCGTTCCTCTTCATCCCTTCTTCTTCATCTCTTCCAGTTGAATCGATTCCTATTTGAGTTGGTGAAAGGTTGTCTTGTATCCATATTGTTCCTCTCGGTCCTTTTTCATTCCCAAAGGAAACTGTTGAAAATAAGTGGCGAGGTTCAAGTCCGTAATCTAAATTTGATGGAATTGCTTCAAGACTTCCAATTTCAAATCCGATATTTGATTTTATTTTATTTATTACTCTTCCTCTTGTTTGCCGTCTCACCATTGAAGTTTATGTTGATCAAGTTTATGCTGGAACTGATGAGGATTTTAGTCAATGAACTTGGAATTTTTCGTTGTTGAAGGCAATCACAAAGAAAGGATGTAAAGTCTCAACATACATCGATTCAAAGAAAATGTATTCTTATTGCTTTGGAGGGAAGAGATCTCATTGGAATGGCAAGAACTGGATCTGGAGATGGAGTGGTGAGATTTGAATTTTCTCGAGATCAAGTTCAAGAAATTGAAAACACTTTATGCAAAGGTAAATTTTGATTAATTGAATTGATTATTTTACTTTTATTAATTATTTTCTGAACCTGATAATCATCAAAAAATTGTAGTAGTTATTTGCGAGTTCCTCAGTTTTGTTTTGATAACGAACAACAACTTTTCTTTTTCTTTGAACTTGTGGCTTGTTGATAGAAATTACTTCTTCAAGAACAAGGTTTTTTTTCAAAAAAAAAAAATTCTTCTTTCAAACCTTTTATTTCCTATTTGTTTGTTTGATTCTAATTTTCTTTTTTTTTCTTCTCTTTTGAGATCTTCACCTTGATCTTTTTCTCTTGGCTGCTTGGTTAATTTCCAATTCTTTTTTTCCATGATTGGGTTACATTTTTTAAAAACTTGTATTTCTTTAAAAAAAATATAAAAAACAAATAAAAGAATCAATCATTTATTCTTTTATTGATTTTTTTTTTTTTTTTTTTTTTTTTTTTTTTTTTTTTTTTTTTTTTGATTGATTGAGGCTGATCCATTCAAAAATAATAAATAAAGGGTTCTTTCTCGGAGCGAAGGTCTCCGAAATGGATACTCAAAAGGTTTTATACAACATTTCGTATCGGAATTCTTGCGGACCTTTAGAGAGATTGTTGAGTCGAGAGTGAAGACAAACTTGAAAGTCAAAAAGGAGTTAGAAGTTGGTAATACAAGTTGTAAACCTCCAAAAAGAAAAAGTTTCCTTTTTTAATTTTTTTTTTTGTTAGTTTTTTCGGAGAGCAATGCAGCCGAAACATATAAATAATGGACCGAAGATTCAATCTCCTTTTCATGATTCAACAAACTAATTAACTAGTCAAAGGTTTTAATTCAATCTATTCTGATTTGTTCATAAGTTGTTTGAAGATTTTTTTTTTTTTTTTTCAATTTCTTCAATTAATTCAAGAAAGAGATTTTAGAAATAAAATAATAAAACCTATTAATTATGAAACGTAATTAGAAGCTTTGTAAATGTTTAACAAAAATCTTCTTTGGACTCTTCTTTGGACTCTTCTCTTTTGTCTTCTCTTCCAATTATCACTTGGTATGTTTTTTTATTTTTTTATTTTTTATTTTTTATTTTTTGTATCCATCACTTATATTTATCATTTTATTTTCTATTATTTGGATTTTCAAATTCACTCTCACTCTTACTCTTCATTTTGAATTTTTTTATTTGATCTCTTCATTAAAAACTTATTCTTGTTCTTTTATGAAATAAATAGGTGTGAACCCACTCGATCCCAATGATAAAGCAATCATGATGAATTGGTATAACTCATTAGAAAATGATGGAAAATTGCTTTGGTATTTATCAAATGACTTATGTGATACTGGTGCTGTTTTTTGCAACCAAATGAATCCTCGAAGAGTTTCTTCCTTGTAATCTTTTTTTTTTGTTTTTTCTTCTTTTTCATTTTTCTTTTTTCATTTTTCTTTTTCATTATTCTTTTATAAAATAATAATAACAATAACAATGAAATGAAAAACATAGACTTCTGAATCTCAAAGAAATTCAAGGGACCATTTCAACTGAATTTGGAAATCTAACAGAATTGCTCAGTATGTAAAATTTCTTCTCAATCAAATCATTTTTTGTTTTTGTTTTTGTTTTTATCAATTTAATATTTAATATATGAAAATTTATTAAATAGAGATCTCTCTAAGAATAGTTTACATGGATCCATTCCAACTGAACTTGGAAAATTGACAAAATTAAAATATTTGTATAAAATATTTCTTTTTTTAAAAAAATCAAATTGTTCTAACTCATCATATATTTCAATTTCCATTAATTGAATAGAAAGCTCTCTGAGAATCAATTGAATGGGACAATTCCAACAGAACTTGGAAATTTACAACAATTACAAGAATTGTAAGAAAAATATTTAATTATCTATTCTCTAATTCAACAAATTAATAATAGCAATAATAATAATTTGTTATTATGTTATTATGCATATACATGTATTAATGTATTTAATTTAATTGAATAGACAATTCCAATACAACGACCTGAGTGGACCCATTCCAACTCAATTTGGACAATTCACACAATTAACTTGGCTGTAAAATCATTTTTTTGATATTTGCTTTCAAATTGAACATTTTAATTTTTAATTTTATTTTTAATTTTATTTTGTTATTAATCTTTCTTTCTTTATTTTTATTTGATTTTGTTATTAATATAAAATTTGATTGAATAGATATCTGTTTAATAATAACTTGAATGGGATGATTCCAACTGAATTTGGAAATTTACAACAAGTAATATATTTGTAAGATATTTTTGATCATTTATTCACTAATTCAACAATTTATTTATTTATTTATTTATTTATTTTTGCTTTTGTTTTTGTTATTATTATCGTGCATGTATTAAATATGATTGAATAAAAATTGAATAGAGATCTTGATAATAATCCATTGAATGGACCCATTCCAACCCAACTTGGAAATTTGACAACATTACAACAACTGTAAATTCATTATCTTTTTTTTCTTCTTTCTACTTTATAATGATTTCTTTTTGATTGGTTGTAAGATATTCAATGAATAATTGAATAGATATCTTGTGAATAATCAGCTTACAGGGACAATTCCAACTCAACTCTTAAATTTAAAATCATATCAATTAAATCTTTTGTAAATTTTTACTTTGTTCGTTTGTTTAAAGGAAAAAGATTTTGTTTCTTATGAACTATTAACAATTTTCTATCCTAAAAATTGCTTCAAATTTTGATAGAAACCTTGCAACTAATTTTTGGGATTGTCCAATTCCTAATTATTCAAATTTCAAGACTAATGATTTTAATAGTGCAAACAACCAATGCGGTAAAATAAATTTGTTTTTGAGGAAAAAATCAATAAAATAATAAAATAAAACTAAATAGATTCAAGTTGTTTACCAGATCCATGTTTAAATGGAGGACAATGTTCAACAAGATTAGGTGCAAAGTTTCATTGTGAATGTCTAAATCGATATACTGGCCTTACTTGTGAAAATGGTTATTTTTTTTTTCTAACAAACCCTCCTCTCAATTTTCGATAGTTATCCTTAATATTATGGATTTTTTTTAAAAATAAAAAATAGCTCCGTGTGAGCAACCAGGTCTTCGAGCAATTTATTTTCCAGTTGATGATAAAGGTGCAAGAGAAGGAACTGAAACATTTCTTGAAAGAGCTGAAAATATTGATCATTTTTTTGATTTTATTTATCCTCCAATTGGTTCTCCTCATGATAGATCTCAGTAACATTTCTCTTCCACTTTTTCTTTCAATTTCGGATTGAAAAAAACAAATAATAAAATAATAAAATAAAACAAAACAAAACAAATAGATATGGAATTGAATGGAGAGGAAATATTACATTTCCAAAGAAAGAAAAATATACAATTTATGTTTATGCAGATGATGGAGTTAGAATTAAAATGGATGATGATTTAGTTGTTGATAGTTATAAACCACAAATTCTTTACACAACATTTGATTATGATGTTAATATTGCTGGAGAAACATTAAAGTTTGAAGTGGATTATTTTCAAAGAACAGGGAATGCAACCATTATTTTACATTGGTCAAGTGATTCAACATCAAAACAACCTATTCCATTTGAACAATTCAGTCATTATGATTGTCAAGATAATAATTCAACATCATTTGGACCAAATGGATGTGCAACTATTAAATTGGCAACTTATGAATATTCCAAAATCACAAAAAAAACCAAATTTTGTTATGAAATCAAAGTTTTATCTGAATATGGAAAACAATGTGATATTGAATCAATTCAAATGAATAGTATTAATTGTGGATCACCAACGATTAGTGGAATTACAAAATTTGTTGGAGGAACAAAAGGACAATATTGTTTGGAATATAGTAATCAAGTTCAAATAGTTCCAACAACAACAATGGATCTTTCTTTCCCAAATCAATCAACCAACAAAACTCTCAATCAAACAATTCCTGGTCCCATTTGTTCATCTTTTAATGCTTGCACAAATGGATGTCTGTCAACTTGATCATCATCACATTCACTTTCACTTTCAAGATCTTTCAATTGCTTTTTGTTCACCTTTTTGTTAAAAAGATAAAATCAAAGTCAAAAAGATGATAACTATTTCAATTTTCTCTTTTTTCAACTCAATAATGTTTTTTTCTTTCTCTTTTTCTTAAACTCACTGATGAAATAATAAGTTCTTTTTTTTAAAAAAAAGAGTAATGATTGATCGTTTCAATTAATTTCAAATTTGAAAATTGTGTTGACAATAAATAATAAAAATAAAAGAACATCAAAGCATCAACTCAGATTCTCCCTCTCTTCTCTTAATCCATCTTTTGCAATTGAAATCCCAAAGATGTTTATTTTTTCGGAGTGATCTATCCGAAAAAAATCATTAAATCTATCAGTTATCCTACCAGTAAATTAATTTTACAAAGTTACTTATAATGTTCTCCTTTTACATTCTAAAAAAATAAAATAAAATAAAAGATTCTTTCGGAGTGAAGTTATCCGAGATGCTCAAAAAGTTTTATAACAACATTTCTTATCGGAATTCTGACGGACCTTTAGAGAGATTGTTAGGTCGAGAGGAAGAAATATGAATCCATGTGTCAAAAAGGAGAAGTGAAACAGTAAGCTTTTCAATTGTTAATTAATTAATTATCTCTTATTTCTTTTTTTTAAAAAAGGTTTCCTTTTTAATTTTTTTTTTTTTTTTTTTCTGGATAGAAATGCAGTTGAAATGTATAAAATGGACTGAAGATTCTTCTTTTTCAAGTTTTAAATTCAATCTCCTTTTTATTCAACAAAACTAATTAACTAGTCAAAAGGTTTAATTCTTTTTCTTATTCTTTATTATCGTTTATCATTTTCGTAAGTTGTTTGAAGAAATTGAAAAAAAAAAAAAAAAATTTCTTCAATTAATTCAAGAAATTCAAAAATAAAAAATAAAACATTTTTAATGATTAAACTTAATTAGAAAGCTTTGTCAATGTGTAATAAACATCTTCTTTGGACTCTTCTTCTCTTTTGTCTTCTCTTCCAATTCTCACTTGGTATGTTTTTTTATTATTATTTTATTATTTTATTT
>Ga0209960_1003137_pt1 | contig 14920 bp, 23 predicted proteins | sample ThiBiot_500_plan_2_FD_183947 | JGI IMG/M metagenome (GOLD analysis project Ga0209960, IMG submission 183947) | Wastewater bioreactor microbial communities from Cape Town, South Africa - Thiocy_expt_500_plan (SPAdes) | ecosystem: Engineered > Bioreactor > Thiocyanate-remediating >... | reverse complement strand
AAAATTAAATTTTTTCAAAAAAAAAAAAAAAAAAAAAAAACACAATTTGATTGAATTGAAGCGATTGAAACAAATTATGATTATAAGAATTAATAAGGATGGTTTGAATTGGAGTTGAATTAGTGTTGAATAAGAAGGAAAATCAAAGAGAAAATCAAAAAAGAATAAGAGATTGGCGGTTATTTTTTTGAAAAATAAAAAATTCAAAAAAAAATAAAAAATAACGATTTTTTTGAAGTTTCGCAACTTTTTCGCAACAAACAGTCAAAATAAAATAAAAAATTTTGAAAACTTTTCTCTTTTTTTTTTTTCAATTACAGTTGACAACTCTTATTCCAAATTGCTCACACTTTATTCCAACTTGTAAGATATTTGCTTTTACTTTGGACATTCGCTTTGATAATATTATAATACTCTTGGACTTGAATTGAACTTCCTTCAGAATTCAGAATGTTGGGTAATTTTTCTTTTCTTTTCTTTCCCTTTTTTTTTTTTTTTTTTCCAAAATTTGGTTGAGTAAGAAAAGTTATAAAATATGTTTTATTTCATTTTTAATTTTATTTCGAATGACTTGTATCTTTATTTTAAAAAAGAATTTTCTTTATCTTTACTCTTTCATTCTCTTTTATTTCTATGTTTTCGTTTTTTTTTTTCCGCCAAATGAATAATAACTTTAAAATAGCAAATTTTATTGGTATTCCAAATGATGATGATGACTTTGAAGTTGCTCCAACTCAAGTTAGAAAGAAAACTTCTCAAAATTCTCAAAGTTCACAAGAAAAACCAAGGTAATATTTTTAATTTTTTTTTTTTTTGAAATGAGAAATTTGAATTAAACTTCTTTAAATGAAAATAGATCCCAAACTACAAAAAAGCCAAGAATTTCTGATTTATTGAATCTTGAATCCCATGATATTTCTGTTCCTATTCTTGAGGTTTGATGATTTGTATTACAAGTTGACAAAAATATAACAATTTTTTTAAAAAACAAGTAGATTCGAGAAGAACCTCAAATAATGCAAATTGATAATGTTCAGGTCTTGATTTTTTTTTCCTATCCTTTTTTAAGAAATGTAATTTCAATAATTGATTTAAAAAAAAAAACAGATCCAACAAGCTCAACCAGAAGACTTTTCATTGTTAAACGTTCAATTGAATATTTCTAGGTTGATTTAAAACTTTTTCTTTCCAAAAAAAAACATTTTACTAATTTTTTTCTTATTCTTCTTTTAGTTCGAATCAACCTATTGATTTAATCAATCATGAACCTATAAATCAAATGAGTAACAAAGGAGTTATTGAAGAAAAATCTAAATCACCTATTCAATATACATTTGATGATGGAGGTTATAGTCCAAATGAAGAGCTAAAATCGAAAAAAGCAACTACTGAACCAAAAAAAAGAGGGAGACCAAAGAAAAATGAGGTAATTATTATTATTCTTTCTTCTTCTAAATTATTCAATACAATTTAGAATTAATTTTTTTTTTCTATCAACAATAGATCCAAGAATTAGATACCAATAATCAACAAGAAAATGTTTCTCCAAAGAAAAAAGCGCCCCCAAAACCTAAACAACCAAAAGGAAAAAAAGAAATGATCCCAAAAGATGGTGACATAGATATTATTGATGTTGAAAAAATTGAATCAAATGAACAAAGTATTCAAAGCATTGATCAAAGTGGAGGCCAAAGTAATAGTACTCAAAGTAGTAGTGAAAGTAATCCAAGTCAAAAAGAAGCTCTCAATCAAAGTGATGATCAAGTTAGTGACCATTATTTAATTAGCACTGGACAAAAAAAGAATTTGAATCAAGTAATTGAATCTGAAAACTCTTCTTTGAGTTTTGAAGAAAAGCCCTCATCATCATCTTCAACTTCAACTACTTCTTCTCAAACTTCTGGTTCTCTTGAAAATGAAACAAAATCATCAAAAGGAAAAACCAAAGCTGATGAAACTAAAAAGAGAGCGTATTTTTTTTATTTATTTTCATTTTCAAATCTTTTTGATTTTCATTTCGTTTTAATTTCATTTTAATTTCACTTTCATTTTCTTTTAATTCAATAAAAAATATAAAAAATATAAAAATAGCAAAAAAGAACCAAAAACAGCACCCAAAGGAAAGAAATTGAAATCAGATTTAGAAGAGTCAAAGCAAGAAAACGAATTACAGGAAGAGATCAAAGAAGAAAAAAGTGAAAAAGACGAAGAAAAAGGAAATGATGAAAACGAAAATGATGAAGTCAAAGAAGAAAATGATGAAAATAATAATGAAGAAGAAGAAAAGGAGGAAGAAAACGAAGAAGAACAAGTCAAAGAAAAGAAAAAAAGTAATCTTAATCTTTCTAATTGATTCAAATTTGATGTTAACTCGATTTATTTATTTATTTAGAACCAACACGAAACGTCACTGAAAAGAAGCTTGCACCTTCAACTCCAGCAACGAAATCAAGGGTATAACTTTCATTTTTTTTTTTTTTTCTTTTTTTTCTGAAAACTTTGATTTCTTGTAATTGCGATTCTCTTTGATTTCTTTGAAAATTAAAAAATTTTTCAAACAAAACAGACGACCAAAAATTCAGGAAATAACCACACAACGGTTAATTATGCAAGTCTTTCAAAGACAGGTTTTTTTTTTAAATTTTTAATTTTTTAATTTTTTAATCTTTACTTTTTGTTTTTGTTTTTATTTTGTTTTTATTTTGTTTTTTCATTTTGTTTTTGTTTTTTTTTCTTTTGTTCCTTAGATATCTTTTGTTCTTTTGTTCTTTTGTTGCCATTTATTTTCTAAATCTTATTTTCTCTCTTCCAATGATAGTGATCCCAGGTCAAACTTTATCACCAAAAGCAGGGCTTGCTCGTGGAGGTTTGGTTTCTAACCTTTTATCTTTTTATTCTTTTTCTAATTATTCATTTGCTTCATCTTTTTTTGTATTTTTTTTTCTCTTATTCAATAGTTGCACAACAATCACCAATAAAAATTGTTTCGTCATCTCCCCCAATTCGTCGTGTTGGTCTTTCAAGGCTCGTCTCCAAACCTTTACACAATCGATTGACTTCATGAATCAAATCCCTTTTTTGTATTTTTCTCCTCTTCCTCTTTTGTATAATAATAATATAAAGTCATTAAAGAGGTCTCCCTCTTTTTGTCAAAAAAATAAGGAAACGTTTCGGTCATGTCTTTTTTTGATTTTTGAGTTGAGTTTGCTTGTGAAAAAAAAAAGAAAAAATAGGGATCTTTCTTTGTTTCATTGGTCTTTGTCACATTTTTTGTTGAATGAATCAAAAAAAAAAATTGAAGGGAAAAATCGGGATTTAAAAAAAAAAAAAAAAAAAAAGAGAAAAAGGAAAAACAAAACAAGTGAACTGAAAAAAGATCTTTTTTTTTGAAATCCCGAACCAAGACGAAAATGTAATATTAGTAATAAATAGGGATCTTTGATTGATTGAATGTCAAGTCCAATTTTCTTCTTTTCTTTTTGTTATTCTTCTTTTTGTTCTTTCAGATCTCTTCCTTTTTGTCTTCCGAAAGGAAAAAAAGGATTTTTTGGCAAAACATGAAAAGCATGAAAAAAACAAATACAAATAAATGATATCAAAATGAAAAATTCAAAATGAAAGATTTGTTATTAGAGAAATGAAATGAAATGAAAATGAAACACACAAAAAAAATGTCAAAGCAACAGCCCTTATTGTCTAAACAACAACTACAAATAACAACGATTCAAAAGAAAAGTCAAGAAAAAAAATGTATTTGTCATGGCAGTCCAGATGGAAATCTCAGGGCTCGAATGTATTTATAAATTTATTATGCGTTTCGGCGAATTACTCCATTTTCAAATTTTTTTTTTTTAGGGAATCATTGTTTTGATTTTTTTTTTGTTTTGTTTTTTATTTATTTTTTGTTCCTTTTGGGCTCCCTTTTGGTTGTCATGACACGATCATAACGTGGACTTGATTGGTGAGTTTCAAAGAAAACAAGAAAAAGAAGGGAAATAAAACAACAAAACGGAAAAATCCAGCTCACAAAAATGTAATTTTTTTTTTCTTTTGTGATCTTAGCATCTTTTTTTCTTTTTCTGGTTTCTAACTGTTTTTTTTCTTTTTTTTTTTTTCCTTTTCATTTTTTGGGTTAAATAGTCGCCTTCATTTCAACTTTCAACCCCTCTTTTACTTCTTCTTTTTTATTATTTTATTACTCATTTCTGTTTCACTTATTACTCTTATTTATTCTTGTATAAATTTTTTCTTTATTTTTTGATTTTTGTTTTTATTTTTTCTTTTTTGGAGAATTTCAGTTTGCTGTTTCATATTTTTGGTATCTCTGTTTCATATTTGTTAACTTTAACAAAAAAAACGACTTGGCTTTGTGTTTTCAATTCTCTAATTTCAAACCAACTGTCTTCAACTTTATTCAACCTTACTCAACGTTATTCGTCAGCTTTAAACCTTTTCATTCTCCATTCTTCAGCTTTCACTTCAACTGACTGTCCCTAATTCTCTCCCCATTCTCCCTTCAACCTTCAACTAACTGTCATTAATTCCCTATTATTTTTCACAAAAGGAAAAAACAAAAAAGAGTGAAAGGAAAATGTCAAATTGCACAACTTTTAATATATTAGACATACAAGATCTCGTGTTAGAGAATGAGGTCTTTCTCTCAACTAACTGTATAAGCGGCAAAACTCGCCTTGCTCTTCTTCTTCTCTTTATTATTTGGACATTTTTTAACATTGTATCTGGGATCTTCCTTGCTATTAAAGATTATTTTCATTATCGAAGTTTGACTTTACAAAGGTCTACAGTTTACCTTGCTTTGTTAAATAGTAGCAGTAAGATTAAATCTCTTTCTTTTTCACTTTCCTCTTCTCTTTCTTCTTCTTTGAATTTCTTTTTTTTTAAAAAAAATAAAACAACTCAAATAATAGGTCGTTTCCTTTATTTCATGCTCGTCCTTTTCAATGACCAATCATTTGCTCGTTACTTTTTCATCATCGTCCCTCCTGTCTTCCCTATTATGATTACAACTGTTTATTCTTACAATTGGCTCAGAGTGATCTTATCCATAACCTATTTTTATAAACACAAAGAATTTCAGCCTTACCTTCGAAAAGTTGGTGTTGGTGCAATTATGACTTGTACTTTGATCTTATTAACATCATTCTGTCTCGTCACTCCATGTTACTTCCTCCAAAAACAACTTGGTACTCATAACATCTTACTTGCAAGTTCACGTAAGTTTTTTTTTAAAAATTTCTTTTTTTTTAAAAAAAAATTGATAAACGAAGAAAAAAAAAAAACAAAAATAAAAAAAAAAAAAAAAAAAAAATTAGAATTCGTACTCTCTATTTTTGCTTTTGGATTTTCACTTGGTCTTTGGTTTATTGGAAATAGATTAAGAAAAATATTAAATGGTGAAGTTAGATCTCCTCAAGTGAGTGATGTTGAACAAAGGGTATAAATTTATTAATTTTCTTAGGAAACAAAAAGATTAAATCTCTTTCAATTACTAAAATATTTTTCTTCTTCTTTCTTCTTTTTAAATATTTAGATTCATCAATTCCAAATTCGAATTATGATTTCAGGTTTAGGAGTTGTCCTTACTACACTTGGTTTATTTATTTGGTCTGTTGTTTGTTTTCAATCTGATGAAGGAATGCCTTATGCTTATTATTTAATGCAACTCTTTTGGTTTTTTGATGCCATTTCCAGTTCTGTTTATCTCTATACAAACTTCTGTCACAATCAAAGAATCATTTCATCAGGTCAATTGAGTAATACTCCTCAACATCCTCAAAAGAATAATTCTGGTGGTTCAAGCGATCGTGGAGGTACTACTGATTCATCTTATAGCATGGTTAACTTGGTTTGTTTTCATTGATTTTCTTTCTTCCTTTCTTTCTTTCTTTCTTTTTTTTTTTGTTCTTTTTATTAACCCTTTCTTTTTCTTTAGGATCGTGAAGATAGTAAACCAGTTCAAAAACTTCAAACAGTTATTGAATCAAATTCAAAAGAATTTGATATTGATCATAAACTTGACTCCTTCTTACAAGTCACGAAAGGAAGTGAGAAAAAATAAAATGTAAATAAAATATCTAAAAGGTCCGCAATAATGACCAAAGCCTTATAAATTTAATGAGATCAATAAAAATTTTGAAACATTTGTGAGCACAATTTGTTTTTTTTTTTTTTGTTCGCTAACACGGCATAAAAAATGAAAAAAGTTGAATCATTCAAAAAAAAAAAAAAAAAAAAAAAAAAAAAAAAAAAAAAAAAAAATTTAAATCATAAAAAAAAAAAAAAAACAAAAAAAACAAATCACAACCGAACAAAAAGAGATATCAATTTGAAATTTGAAAGAAAAGGATAAAGGAAATGTCTTTAAAAGATGTTGTTATTCCTGAATGTGATATTGATTACCCAACAAGAACTTGGGAAAAGATATCTGTAAAACAAGTTGTGAATGTTCTTGAACCAATTCCATTAGACACACCCAAAAAAGAAGGACACTTAAGGTTGATTTTTTTTAAATAAAGTTTTCTTTTAATTCAAATTGTAGTATTGATGAATGAATGAATTAATTTGATTTATTTATATAGATTCGTTTGTATTTCAGATACACATTCAAAGACAAAAAATTTGATTCTACCAAAAGGAGATGTTTTAATACATGCTGGAGATTTTTCAATCAAAGGGAGGGTTAAAGAGATTGAAGGTTTTGCTGATTTCTTGGCTGCTCAAGATTTTCAATATAAAGTTGGTAACGAAAACGAAAAGAAATAATTCATTTTTTTAAATATACAATATAAATCTAATACAAATAAAATAAATAGTAATTGCTGGAAATCATGATTTATCATTTGATAAAGAATCTTATCCAGAACTAATGGAAAGATTTCGACTACAATCAGTTAATGTGGACCAAGTAAAAGACCTCATTCGAAAACAACCAGGAGTTACTTATCTTGAGGATTCAGTGACTAATATTCAAGGAATTAAAATTTGGGGAACTCCTTGGTTTTCTTTCATTTCACTTTTTTTAAAAAAAAATCCACAAGAAAATCATTCACTCACTCATTCTTTTTCTTCAAAAAGGCAACCAGAATTTGGAGGTTGGGGTTTCAATTTACAAAGAGGAGAACCTTGTATTGAAGTATTTCTTTTTTTTTTTTTTTTGAAACAAAAACCAGAAATGAAATAATTAATTTTTAAAAAAAATTAAAAGGCTTGGAATAAAATTCCAGATGATATTGATATATTAATAAGTCATGGACCACCATTAGGACATGGAGATATTACTTTCTCAAGTGAATATTTTTTTTCTTTCCTTTTGTTCTCATCAAAAACTAAAAATCAAATTTTAAAAAAGGAATCAGGGCAGGATGTTTTGATTTGGTACAAATCCTTTCACTTCATTCTTTTTTTTTTTTTTTTTTTTTTTTTGAATTACCATTTCATTACAAACAATATATTGATTAGTTGAAGACAATCCAAACTCGTGTTAAACCAAAATACCATATCTTTGGACATATTCATGAAGGTGAAACTCAATTTGATCATATCAAACACATAATAATTTAAAAAAAAAATAAAAAAATTGAAAGGTTATGGCATTACAAGTGATGGAGTGACAACTTACATCAATGCTTCGACTTGTACCCTCGGATATAAACCAACAAATCCTCCCATTATATTTGACATTCCAATTAACGTTTCAAAATTGTAAAATAAAGAAAAAAAGAAAGAAAAAAAAAAGAAATTTTTTTAGTCTCTCAATTTATATTATATTATATATTTATTGTTGTTCTGTTTTGATAATGTCAGAATCACCAGGGTCAGTAATAGTGAGACATGATACGCGGAAGAATTTACCACAAGCAGTTCCAAGATCAATATTGTTTCCAGTATATTGATGAACTCCAGTCTTAGAAAGCATAGCATAGTATTCAATTTCGGATTTTCTCAATGGAGGACAGTTAGCAGAAATAATGATAAGTTTAGCTTTTCCTTGTCTGAGGGTTTTAAGAGTTGAACGATATCCAAGAGTGAATTTACCGCTTTTCATCACAAGTGCAAGACGAGTGTTGATGTTTTCTTGGGTTTTTTTCTAATGAAACACCAAAGAAAAGAGAGAGAAAAGAGTTTCATTTATGAACAATTTCTGACAGATGGTGAAAAGAAAGACAAAGAAAAAGGCAAAAATGAAGAACAAGAAAAAGAAAGAAATTTTTACTTGTTTCTTGGTGGCGATGGCAGACATGGCTTTAATTTATCCTAAATTATAAATTTGAAAGTTTAGTACTTGTTCTAGTGAGTATTTGAATAATTGAATATTTGAAAGCTTGAGGAACTTGAATTTTGTTGAAAGAAAACTCGTGGTTCGAAAAAAAGAAAAAAAAGAAAAGTCTTCAAAAATGATAAAAATGAAATGAGAGGTATTCAACAAAGAAGTTGGAAAGTAAAGAAAGCAAAGTAAAGCAAAGTTATAATGAATATAAAATGAAAATGATCTACAATTGAAAAAAAGTGATAGAGATCGAAAAAAAAAAAAAAAAGTCCATCGATAAGTCAAAAAGTTGATTAAAAAACTTGATCACTTTTAATCCAAAAGAAATGATCCCATCTTTCAAAAATAATATTTTCCATCAATATAATATAATAGAGTTCGAGTTAGATTAATGAATTCATATTGCTTTCAATAAAAAAATAAAAATCAATAAGAAAATCGATAAAGGAAAATCGAAAAAAAAAAAAAAAAATTTATCAAAAAACTTTGAAAATTTTTCCTTTAAATCTTTGAAGTAACGTCATTAATAAAATTAAGTTCTTGCTTTTGAATTGTTGAAGAGTTAATTTGTTGAAACTTTTTTTGATGATGTTGAAGATGTTTTGAAGACTAAAAGGTGAATATGGGAGGTAATATAGAAGAGGAGGAACAACCTGACCCTAAGCACAAAATAAAAGAGGAAGAGAGAAAGAGGAAAAGAGGAAAAGAAAAAAAAAAAAAAAAAAAAAAAAAAAAGGAAAACAAAAAAAAAAAAAAAATCAAAAAAAATGGAGGAAAAAAAATGGAAGAATACCACGTGGAATAATTAGAAAGCACATTGCCCGAGATTTTTTCAACCAACACCGATTTTTTATTTAGGAACCACAAACTAATGTTTGATTCAAAGTTTGAAATGTATCTCTTCTTCATCTTTGTGAATCATCCAAAGAAATAACACTATTACATTAAAATTTTCTTGTATTTGTGGTAGTAAAACTAGTGGTTGTTTCTTTTGATTATTGATTGCAAGGTTTCTTGGGGGATTTGATTGACTTGAAGAGATTGTTTGAGGTTTGAAAAAAAAGGTTTGAGTGATTATTTTTCCAGTTTTTTTTATTGTTTTGATTTCTTTCTATTGATTTTGAACATACTTAATCAATAAATATGTTGTTAAATTGTGTTTGACTCAATTTTTTGACTTCATCTAAAATATTAAGTTTTGTTAGTTCAATTCCAAAAGAAAAAAGAAAAAAGAAAAAAGAAAAAAGAAAACCTTGAATATCAATTAATGTTGCATCTTTTTTGTTGATGATAACATAAAACTCTCTATGATCAACTTTTCTTCCAACTACCCATACATCAGTTGCACTTTTTGCACAAATTTCACTTAAATTTTCTGCTTTTCTTTATTTTTTTTTTTTGGAAAAATTAAGATTGAGAATCATCTTTTTTTTTAAAAAAATAAATAAACAAATTAATAAAAAATTTCATACTCATTAAAATCATCGTGCATATCTGTCAAAATATTCCAAATTTCCCTTGAAATTGATGGTCTGATTCCTTCAATTGTTGTCTTCAAAGCCAAATTCATATGATTAAAATATATATACCGATATACATTGTCATTTCTAAAACAAATAAATAAATAAAACTAAGATTTTTTGAATGAAAATAAAAATAAAAAAATAAAAAGGATACACTGATTTTAAAGTTTTTGAATATTGTTTTGCCATTTGTTTAGAAAGATCTTCAAGGTGTAATTTAAGGAAAGATTCCAATTTTGAATAAAATCCCAAGTCAGTTACTTTTGATGATGCTGACTCTAAACATTCTAACAAAAATACAACTGTTACATCATCCATCTGATTTTTTTTCAATTAAATGTAATTCCTTAATTTTGGAAGAAAGAAATAGAAGGAAATAAAGAAACTTGAAATGCAATTAAATAATGAGGAGTATTTTGTGGTCCAAGGAATACTTTAGGTACATTTATTGGTGAATCGTTATCTGAAAGATCCTCTGGTCCAATCATAAATCCTGAACGAGGTGTGCTATTTTTTTTTAAAAAAAATAGATTTTAGCAAATTTTCTTTCTTTGTTTTTTGTTTTGTTTTTTGAATTGGTTTCAACACAAAAAAATATCAGAAAATAAAGTAACCGAGATGGAGGAGGATGTCTCATAGAGCCACTTTTTTTGGAAGAACCAGCCTTTTGTTATTTATAGGTTATGACTTTGAAAAAAAAACAAACAATAAAAGAAAAGAAAAAAGAAAAAAAGAATTACTTCAGCTGCTAATAAAGGATTTAGAGATCCTTCTAAAAACCCTGATGTTAAATATCGATATAAAGTCCTAATATCTTCTTGATTTAATCCAGACCATACCAAATGATAGTTAAACAAAAAGCAAGAATAAGTAATATCAGAAAATAAGTTTTCAGTCATATTAATAAAAGATTGAACTTTAAGATATAAAGTTTTATCCAAAGGAAGAAAATGAATTCCTGTTTTTTTTTTAAAAAAAAGAAAAGAAAAAAAGAATTAAAAAAAGAAAATTAAAAAATATTCGTAACTATGTAAAAGGAAAAAAAGAATAATGAAGATAAGACCATCTAAAGTGTTCATTAAATCAACTGAATCCCAATTAATTTGACTCAAATATTGTGGATAGAATTCTTCAAGTTTATGTCTAAGAATTTTAACTGAGAATTTTTGAATAATACTTTCCATTGGGCTATGAAAAAGCTAAATATTTGAGAGCAAAATTGAGTCATTTCCCAAAAAAAAAAGGAAGAAATTAGGAGGAAAATGAAAAATTATTGATTACCTTAAAGGAACGATAAGTTTGATGAAGAACTGCATGTAAAGTTGAATCTTGAATATCATTTTCGAGGTACTCAAAAGTTTGATTTCCTTCTTTTGAATCTTTTTTGACATAAGGAAGAGAAATATGCTAAAAGAATTGATTTTTTTTAAAAAAAAAATTAAAAACAAAATTTCTTAAATAAATATAATGTTATTGTATCAAATCTGACCATAATTAGCCAAAAATTTGGTTCAGGATTATAAAATATCATTCTTCTTTTTTGTGTATGAACTGATTCACAAGGTTGATGAGGAGAGAAAGTTCTTTTATTGATTTTATTTGAGAGAAATTTTTTTTTTAAAAAAAAAACGAAAATACCTAGTAAAATTGACCATTGCTTCACTTAATCCAACATATTTAAGCTTTTGATCTAAAGGAGTATCTGGTGGATAATAAAACAACAACTTTTCATGTTCTGTTTCATCAGTTGGACCATAAAGTGGGTTATAAATAAAGAAACTTGATAATCCTGCAGGTACTCTATCCATGATTTATACAACGTCTACTTCTTAAGAATTCTTCTTCTTGCTTTGTAAAGTGAAACTTCTTCTTGTTAACTTCAATCAACTTGATCAAACTTTCTGAAGTTTATTATTGAAGTCTTTTCAGTTTAATTGTTTGAATTTTGTTGAAAAGAATGTCTATTTTTCCAAAATTTTTAATTATTATTATTATTTTAACTTCTATGAAAAAGAAATGAATTAGAATTAGAAATTGAAATGAACCTTCAAGCTTGAGTTTTTCAATGAGAAACAGTTGTCAATGAATGTTTTGAGTTATATTATAATGACTTTTGGGACTTGACTTGAATTTGGAGCGAAACAGTCACTCCTTGTCTATTTTGTTTTTTATATTCTGTTCAATAAATAAGAAAAAAATGTTAACATTTATCAGTCCAATAATTATAAAATTCATCAAATTTGTAGAAAATAGTCAATTTAATAGAGTATATATGTATTGATTGATAAGTTACAATTGTTCGTTATCATAATCGAATTATAGAATTAATATTTCAATTATAAATTTAATTATTAAATTGATTCAGAATGCCTCTTTGACCGAACAAGAGTTGATAATAATTAATTGACACCCCCCAAGAGTATGTAGATATCGATATCAAACTAACTTGTCTTTTGATAAAGTTACAATTTATTGATTTCTTACTAAATTACAATATATAACTTTTTTAATAGGATTTTCAATTGAAAAAATTAGACCAGTCGAGTTAATTAAGAAGCTTGAAGGAACCTTGTGGAAGTGATATTAGTATACAATGTCTTCAAAGAATATCATGAAAGTGGACTTTGAAGTTATTGGAAAGAAGATAACAATCCAAGAGAATTTGAATATTGATAGCACTGGAGCCAAAGTTTGGGAAACTGTAACTTTCTTTTTTTTTTTAAATTTATCTTACCTAAAGTATTGAAATGAATTCAACTTGAATGAATTAATTAGATTTCAATTTCAACAAAATAATAGAGTATGGTATTAAGTAGATTCCTTGAAAAGAATAGAAGAAAGTATGATTTTTCAAAGCCAGGACAAAGAGTAATAGAGGTATCAATCATCTTTTACAAATTTAAAATCAATTCATCATTTCATTGAACAATCAAATACTTTATTTAGCTTGGAGCCGGTTGTGGATTATTAGGAATTTCATTAACAAAACTTGGATGGAATATATTATTTACTGATAGAAAAGAGATGTTGGAATTATTAGGTTTAAATGTTATGAGCAATTGTTCAGATGTTGATCAACAACCAAAGATAATGGAACTTGATTGGGAATTTCAAGATTTTTCTCAATTTGAACCTCCATTTAATGCAATTGTAGGAAGTGATGTTATCTTTTTGGAATCTCTTGTAGATCCTTTACTTAATACTCTCATTCATCTCAGTGACCAAAAAACGTCAATTTTTATTTGTGTTGAGAAAAGAAATGAGATGGCCTATGATTTATTTATTGAAAAAGCTCGGGGTTATTTTTCAGTTAAAAAGGTTTCAATTCTTCATGTTTCTTCTTTTAAATCCTTTGATTACTTCAACAACTTATTCACTCCATTTTTTTTCAAATAACTATAGGTCCCAACACAAAAATTAGATCCTGAATATCAAACAGGATTTTCCATAATTTTAATTTTAAAAAAGCTCTCCAAATCATGATACAATTTTTATTTTTCATTTTGATTTTTGTGTACAAATATATATATATGTGTGTAGAAAAAAAAACCTTTATCCAATCTATTCTTCATCCTCATAATAAATTTCTCTTGGAACATATTTTCCTTTCTTTTCATCATAATAATGAAAGTATTTGTACAAGTCTGGATGAATAATTTTTTGATCTGTGATTGGTGTAATATGTTCCTCAGCAACATAAGCTCTTTAAATATTATTTATGTTTTGTAAAATGAGAAACTCCAATATCAAATAAATAAATGAAAAAGTTATACCTATGATCTTTAGGTAAATCCTTTGTATGTATTAATGATGAATAAAAAGGTTGGTTTCTTCCTCTAGACAATTGATCCACTTTAAACATTTTGATCCAATCTTCATCTTGAACACACTTTTTGTTTTTTAAAAAGAGAAATCAATATGAAAGAAATCAACATAAGATTAGTGAAACAAGTTCAAACCAACACAACAGAAAAATAATAAAGAAAAATTAAAGAATTAATATTAAAGAACCTTTGGATCAGTCATATAAACAACACCTCGATATTTCCTTACATTATGAATAAACACAGTTCCATTTGTATATTTATATGGAGATGGTTCATGCCCAAGCCAAGATTGAATATTTGAATTTGTGAACTCTTTCCACTTAACAGCCTCTCTTCCTAACCAAGTTGTACTAAAATCATTCCCTGAAAGTTGGCTTTGAAGAAGAAATGCAATTCCAACAAAGAACACAAACTTAAGCAAATCATCAAAAGCGTACACAGGCATTGTTGATCATTGGGAAATAAAAAAAAAATTTAAATAGTTTTCTTTCTTCTTTTCCCCTGCAATCAATGTTGAATACCACACTTCTTTTTGAACTCAACAACTTTTTTTTTTTTCTTATATTTTTATCTCTTGACATAATAAATACTTTTCCAATTGATTCTGAATTGATAAGTTGATGATTTTTTTTTCGTATTCTTCTTAGAATTAGTTCTAACCAAACACATTTTTCTAGCATTTCAAATGAAAAAGAGAAAGAGAAAAAAGTAAAAAGAAAAGAAGAAAAAAGAAGAAAACACGAAAATTGAATCTTATTATTATTTTAAAAAAGAGGATTGGAGGAAGAAAAAAACAAAAAAAACAAAACTATCTTCTTCGTGGAGATCTTGAACGAGATTTTGTTCTTTCTCTTCCACCACGATCTCTCTCTCTGTCTCTATCCCGATAGTCTCTAGAACCTCTATCTCTATCTCTATCTCTATCTCTTCTACTATAATCTCTTTCACGATCTCTATCTCTATCTCTTTCTCGTTCATAATCACGACTTTTTTCTCTAGGACGAGTTGATAAATATGCCTATTTTTGAATGAAAATTTAAGGAACAAAAAGAAAAAGAAATTACAAATTCTCTCGTAAAGAAAAACCAAGATGCCAAAATCCATGAGTTATTAATTAATTTTCCGTGTTTTGATGGTTTGATCAAAGAATTTCACACAAAAAAAAAAAAAAAAAAAAAAAAAAAAAAAAAAAAAAAAAAAACCAAAAAAAACCAAAAAAAAAAAACCTCTAACAAATTACAAATTCAAAATAAAGAAAACTTACCCTAAATTCTTCTGCAGTT
>Ga0209960_1003135_pt1 | contig 14926 bp, 11 predicted proteins | sample ThiBiot_500_plan_2_FD_183947 | JGI IMG/M metagenome (GOLD analysis project Ga0209960, IMG submission 183947) | Wastewater bioreactor microbial communities from Cape Town, South Africa - Thiocy_expt_500_plan (SPAdes) | ecosystem: Engineered > Bioreactor > Thiocyanate-remediating >... | reverse complement strand
TTTCATTTATTTATTGATCTCAACATCAATTTATAATTTATAATTTCTTACTTTCATTGAGTGAAAATCAGCACTACCAACTAAAGTTGTCCAACTTTTGTCTTTTTCATCCTTTTTTTTTTTTTTTGGATTAATCATTTTATCAAAATCCATTTGAAAAAAAATAAAAATTTACTGGATATCCTGTTTTTTTATACAAACGAATATCACTTCCTCCAACTAAGAAGTAATTAGGATTCTGAGGTGAGAATACAATAGTTCTCTTCCTATGGAATGACATAGCTTTTGTTCACTATTATTAACTATTAGAAATATCAAATAGAATTGGAAAGAAATTATAAAATGAGATTTTTAGTTAATTTCAATTTCATTTAATGATCTTTTCAAAATGATATTCAATTAATTCCATTCCATCGCCTCATTATATTCTTTTAATCCATTAAATAGTTTTATTAACAATCCAATTTCATTATCAATTTCAAATATCATAACTGAAAGAAATCTTTTTCCAATAATCCTTAGTAAACTCTCACAATATCAATTTCAAAATTTTCGTTTAAAACATATCTCTAATCTTCAAATAATTCACAAAAGGTCTTCACTGTTAAAATTCGAGATAACTAAGTTAAAACTTTAAAGCAATAGTCTTTCAATCCAGAAACAATATTTGAGATCCAATTCTTATATTTCGCACTGTCTAATTTAATTCTATTGTTATATTTTAAAACAAAGTTAAGAAATAAAATAATGTTCAAATAAAAATTACGAATAGATCAGAGTTTTATCAGAGTTAGTGCTGAATGTTACTGTCTTGAATTGTATTCATGTTGGTTTATAAGACTTACAGTAAGTTCAACTTGGAAGCATTACAATTTGAGTTCTCAAAGGCTTTTGAAGGGCTCCGACTAAAACAAATTCAATGTTTTATGCAATGAATCTTTCAAAATTTTATCATAACACAAAGATCAATTATATTTTTTGAATGATATTTTATGATAATTTATGATACTTTAGATGATTTTAACGATTTTTAATGATATTTTAATGATATTTTATGATATTTTTATGATGGAAAGTGAAAAGTGAAAAGTGAAACTGTTTTTTTTTCGCAGGGTACATTTTAGTCGTTTTTCAGTCGATTTTGAGTCGTTTTTGAGACGGTTTCAACACGCTCCAACACGGCTCCGATATGGTTTTTCAACCGTTTTTCGAGTCATTTTCGAGTCAATTTCGAGTCAGTTTCGGGTCATTTTGGGTCGCTTTTCAGTCAATTTTTTTTTTCCAAGCCTACATTTTTGGTCTTCAAAAATTTTTTTCAGAGATGATTTTTGGTCTTTCTTCGTTTTGGACCAGAATTGAAGACGAATCGTTAATGTTAAATTTGTGAATTTTTAGGACAATGAATAAATTTTATAAAAGATTTAAAACCAGATCATAATAAATAACATCAATTTATTGAAGTTTGATTTTTTTGATTTCATATACACAAAATTATTAGAAAAGGTCTACTTAGAGTTAATTAATTATTTCGTAGTTGGTTCACCTTTTCCATCAAGCTGTTTATCAAAGTGACCTTTCTTTTTCATTTCAAATTCTTGAAGTTGGCGTTTCTTTTCCTCTCTTCTCTTCTTTCTTTCTTCTCTTTTACTACAATATTCAATTAACATAAATATGAGAGCAATAATACAAATAATAATGAATCCAATTAAAACTAAGTTATGGATAATAACGAGGGCATAAGAAAGTTTTGCTCCAGCACTCTCTGAAAGATAATCTGAAAAGAAAGCACAAAGAATGATCAGAATAGCTAAACTACAACCTGTCATCCAAAGATCAATAAAGAAATAAACTCTCTATTTTTTATGTTTATTTTTATTTTTATTTATTTTAATTTTCTTTTTTTGAAGGAAAAAAAAAAAAAGTTTACCTTTCTATAAATCTTCATGCAAATGATCATAACAAAATGAATAAAGTATAAACCCACAACAAAGCAGAATACAATAAGTGGAGCTGGATGAGGATAACCAGCTAAACCTCCAATGAAAAAGGCAAGTAATAACTTCTTCAAGTAAATGAGCAAATAAAAGTGTTGATGTTGTTCAGTATAAAAGTAGTAAACTAAACCCAACAATCTAGATGCTTCCTTTTCATGAGAACGAGTGACTTGATCTTGTTCTTCTTTTGTTAATGAACGCTCAAGAAACTTAGCTAATCGAGCTTTGTGCTTTCTGAGCCAAATGAATGTTCCAATTGGAAGTCCAAGAACATATACAACCTATTTAAAATTTTATGAAACACAATATTGGGGAAAAAGAATGAAACACAATATCAGGAAAAAAAAAGAAAAAAGAAAAAAGAAAAACATACTAGGAAAATTGCTGCTAAAGCTGTACCAAATGAGAATAAAGAATTTTTTTCTGAACTTGGAAGTAATGATGATGCTCTAAATTGGAAAAAGACAGCAAGACAAATACTAAAATAAGTGAAATAAGAGATTCTGTAAACCAATCCAAAACACCACCATTGAATAGCTAAAAATAAAGATCTTCTTTTTCGTTGTTTTGCAGTTTCATGTAATTGAAAGATATCTCGTTTTAAGTTTGGTCTTAAGCAAAGTCCAATCAACATAAAAATAATTGCAAGGATCAAAGGAATTGCAATAATTAAAAAGTAAAATCCAATTTTAAGTAAAAAGTATCTTGTAAATGGGATATTTAGACGGTCAGTTATAGATTGGAAATCCATTAATTTTCTAGATGCATATCTAGATTCTTCAGCTTCTTCTTCATTATTAGAGAAGAATTCATCTAATGAGTATGATTCTATCAAACTATCAAGAAGGGTATCAACAGGGAAAGTTAAACTATCCCTTTTTTGTTTAATTGATCCTGGATGTTCTGAATTTGGATTAGAATCTTTTCCTGTAAATCCAAAATCTAAATTAGTCCATGCATAACAAGCAGAGATAGTGTTATAAGAATCTGGAAATGGAAGGGGCATCATACCTGAAGCTTCAATAAATTGCATATAATCATACATAAACTATTTATTTATTTATTTATTTAAAAAAAAGGATTGAGAAAAATTAGCTCAAATAAAAGTGGAAAAAAAAAAAAAAAAAAAAAAAAAATAAAAAAAAATAAATCAAAAAAAAAGAGAAAAAAAAAAAAAAAAAAAAAAAAAATTGAACCCAAGCATTTGAAGCAGAAGCAAAACTTAAAGAAGTAATTCCAGAAAGTGAACCAACAACAAAAAATTCAACACCACCAACACATAAAGGAGGTTGAATAATACCAAGAGGATTTAAACCAGGAGCTAAAGTAAAGTTAATTGTACAAGTTCCTTTACCACATTGATTTAATGAATCACAAAGTTGATAAACAAATGTATCATTTTCCAATTTTCCATTTGGAGTGTATTGAATAATTCCAGGTTCAAGTATTTCCAATTTGCCATGAACTGTGAAAGTTGTGATATTAAAGGTTGAAATTGAATCAAAATAGTCATTTGCAGTAACATTAAAAGTAGAGGGGAGTTTGAGTTCTTCTCTTGCTGAGATTGGGATATCATAAAAATCATCCTCAATAAGAAGGGAAGGAGGTAAAATTTCAATGTTAATCAAGCTTGAAATACAAATGTTATTCCAACAATATTGAATTTCAATAGTCTCTTTTCCAGAGGTCTTTCCACTATAAAATATAATATCAAATGGTAATTGAATAGATGTGAAGTTCTTTGGTACTTGTCCCATTGAATCTTGGAAAGGTGTTAGATAACCAAGGGTAATAGGAAAGCTCAATAATCTTGCACTAGTAGATGTTGAATTAAGGTTATTGGGTGGAGGAAGAAGGATAGGAGAATGTGAATCAATAGGTAGACTGAGTTTGAAAAGGTTATCAATGTCAAGGATAATTTCAATTGTGAATGTAATATTTGTACAAGTTGGAAAATAATCACAGATTTCAAAAGTAAAGGTTTGATTTCCAATTGGTGCATCAACAGAAGAATAATTGACAAAAGAATCATTTAAAGATAGAGATCCAAAGGAGGGTGGTTCTATTATTTTTAAACTTGAAAAATCTAAATCTTGATAGGTTTGAGTTGAATCAGGATCAGTTACAAGGCGAGTTACTTTAATTTTAATTGTTTGTCCTTGAATTAGAGAATAAAACTTGAAATTTGTTGAGATAGGTGCTTGATTTTGAAAGAGAGAGGTCACTTTAAATGTCATTAATGGGAATTGAAGATTATAAATTTTTGAGGGCAAATTTAAACTTGGAGGTGAAGAGGTATAACTTGCATTTGTTATTACTATATCTCCACTTATACCTATGGAAATTAAAGGAGAGGTTTCAAAAAAGAGTGTAATATTTGCTGATTCTGATAACAAAAGTTGAGGAATTGCAAGTGTTATTGCTCCAGAGTTAAGTTGGATGTAATTTGAATCAAGTATAGGGTTACCATTAATTAAAGTAGATTCTGGGGAGTATCCATCAATGAAGGAGGGGTATTTAATATTCATGGTGATATAATAAGCATTTGCTAATGAGAGTGGAGTATGTTCAAGGTGAATATTAAGTGGGATTAATTGACCTTGTCTAATTTCAGGAGGAATTGAAGAAGAACATTTAAGTTTTGGTTCACCAACAACAATTGAAGGGAATTGGATAACTCTATCTTCTGGGAAATCAGGATAACTGAGTGTAACAAATGGAATCATTCCTGAATTTTGAGTACTTGAGCTTCTAATAAAAGTCTCCACCTCAACAATCAATGATGTATTGACTGTGGAGGAAACGGGAGAGATTGTTCCAAAACGAAACACTACAGATTTATCTGATTGATTTTGTCCTGGTGAATTATTTGATAAGAGGGATGATTCTAGAGAACTTGGTAAATAAACATGTGAAGAGGATACTTGATGAATGAGGGGATTTGGGAAAGTAAAATTGAGGGCTAAATTATTTGAGGTTCCTTTTGGATGAAAGATGACGACTTTATAAATAATTGGTTCCCCAATAAAAACGGTGGGTAATCCAGAGGAGAGGGATTTTATTATAGAGACTTCTGAAACACCCAATGGGGTAATCTGAATTGGATTTGGTGAAATGGATTGTTGATAATTTCTTCCATTTGATGGTGAAGATTTCCATGATAAAGTAATGTTCCAAGGAATAGAAGATCCTAATTGATTTGAATATGAAAGAACAAGTTTAAAAGTAAAACTTTGAGTTCCAAAAGAAGGGATGAAGGGAGAAGAGAGAGAGATTAATGGGGTGCCATTTATATTTGAAGAATTTCCAAGTGAAGAGGATATTGAATTTGGATCAACTGTAACCAAAGAAAGTGGATAGCCTGAAGAAATTTCCAAAAAGTATGCTGGAGCAATTCTTGAATGTGATGAATGTGAAAAAGTTCCAGTAACAATAACTTTGGTTGAAGAGTCAGTAGTTATTGGAAGGAAGGAGATATTAGCTTCAATTGTTGGCTCATAGATTGTTAAAGTAAAATTGGGTGCCAATCTTGTTTTTGTAAGATAAGAAATAGTGGAGCTAATTATTATTGCTTGAGAATCAAAATTGGCAGAAGAAGTTAAAACTCTAATATCAAATTCAACAAATATTGAGGGATTAATTGTTGTGCTATTAATAGCTCCAAAATCAAAGAAAACTTCATTGTTGTAACCCATAGAAGCATCTGTTTTTCCAAGGATACCTGTTGACTGAGTTCCAATGGTAATAAGTGAGGATTTTGAAATAAATCTAGATGCAACAAATTGTGCTCGGGTTGTTCCATTTGAAAAACATGATAGAGTAACACGTGGAAGAAAGCCATTTGGAACAACAATTGAAGCTCGAATTGTTACTAAATCATTTATAATGACAGGATTTTCATCTTGAGTTGGGAGAATTGTAGAATTTTGAACAGCAAGATGAACTGAAGGTTCATAAATCTCAACATAAGCATTATCAATATTTGGAGTTATAAGATAAGTCCTCTTTACATCTGAGACTACATTTGAGTAATAAATAATTTTGACATTGGGAGGAGGTACTATTTCTCCAAGAGTTATATTTGGTGCCAAAGTTGAGGTAAAATTTATTTTGATTTCAGAATCAGAAGTTTGGAAGAGTGGAACAAGAATTTTTGTGTAATTTCCATCACCAGATAAAATTGCTCCTGGTAAACTTGTCTCATCAATAATATAATAAGGTGAAATAGAACTTAAAAGTAAAGTTGGTTGGAAAGCACCATTTTGAGTAGTTGATAGATATTTAAGGTTGATCATAAAAACAATAGAATCTCCAGAAATTCCCTTATTTTCAGAAACTGTCATTTTGGATTGAAGAAGTGGCTCAGTAATTGTTGCACTAAGGGTTGCACCTTGTATTGCAGGTAAATCAGTACCTAACCAATAAGAACAACCAAGTCGAATTTCTGAACGATTGGTATTCTCTGGTTTGTCTCCAACCTGGAATTGGAAAAAAAGGATGATAGAATCAGTTGCTGAAGTTCCATTTTGAACTAAGGAACCAAAGTTGTATTGATAGCCTAATGCAATTTGAAAATTGCTGAAGAATGAAGGAGTTGTTGGAATATTTGAAGAAACAAAACTTGATCCATAATATGTCATTAAACTTTGGAGAACATCAATATTTGCAGTGGTACGAATATTGATTGATAGTGTTAAATTACTAATATATCCTTTGGGTATTTTAATGATCACTGAAGCTGAAAAAATTTCTCCAATATTCAAGTTAGTTGATGGTGTCACATCCATTGTAGTATTATAATCAATAGTAAAAGTTGGTGCTTTAATTGGGAATGAAAACTTCTGAGTCAGAGAACTTGACCTTCCTCTATCATTAGTTTCAATATATGAATTTGTTTGATAAGTGAGATTCATTGTTCCAGAAAGGGTGAGTGCAATGGGGATATATAAACCCATTTTCACATTCACTGTTACAACTGCAGTTGTCCCTAAACTCAGCTCTCCATAGTAAATGATGAGTGTTTGATTAGAGAAGGTATAGTTATAATTCGATACAACAGAGCCATTGACAAATGAGATACCATCTTGGAGTTGAGTTATTAAAACACCTTCATAAGCACTTGAAAGTGATTGAGGAGTTTGGGCGACAGTCAATGTAAGTAAATAAACTTTATCTACTATCCCATCCGCTGTTGGAGTATATGATGAAGAAATTTTGAGTAAAGGTTCAACAATTTTGAAGGTTATGGTTTTTTGAATCACAGCAATATCTGGACTGACAGATAATTTAAAAGAAATGTCACAAGTAGCCAAGTTAATATTTTGAGTGTGATCAGGTGCAATAACCTCTAAAAAAATTGAAATATAATTCTCATTAACATCAGTTCCATTCAAAAAATTATAAAGTTCTCCAAAGTTAAATGAAACTTCATCAAAGTAATTAGCCACAGAATTTGATTTTAAGATTCCTACATTATTTGGTTGTAAAATACTTCCAATAATATTATTTCCAATTCCAACAATGTAACTATTTGTAATATTTAAAATTGCATTTGTATTTGAGAGATTGATAAGGAAATTAAAATTTGGTGCTTTTCCTTTTGGAATTGTTAAAAGAATCTAATTATTTAATTTTTTTTTTTTTTTTTTTTTTTTTTTTTTAAAAAAAAAAAAAAAAAAAAAAAAATCAAACATTGATTATTGCTCTTTCTCCAATAGCTAAATTTGAAGAATCAGTTCCAGCTAAGTTAGTTGAAATTGATAAAGTAATAATTGGGAGTTCCAATTTTAAGGTCATTGATGAAGAGGTAATACAAGTTGAAAGATGATTTGGTCCATTTAATCCTCCATAATATGAACAAATTTTTGCTAAAGAAGTATCAATAGATCCCATTGTAGCATCTTCTCTGATTTTTAAAGTATAAGTAGAAATCACTACATTCTTTGATTTATTATAAAAATTGGGATCAGAAATTTTGATTGTAAATAAAATATTTAAAAAAATAATAATAAAGAAAGAAAGAAAATAATAACAAATAAATAAAAAAATAAAAATAAAAATAATAAAAATAAAGAAAGAAAGAAAATAAAAATGAGTACCTCTCCTGAAGGTTGTTTTGAAACAATTTCAGGGAAAGTAAGATTAACATTCTCTGTTTCAGAAGGAATGAAAGTGATTGAGTTTCTCGCCCCAGTAGAAACACAAAGATCAAGATCAAGATCAGGGGTTGTAAAAAATGAGGTCGAATAGATATCAAGAATATTCACTTGATAAGCTTTCCAACCTCCTGTGTTTGCTGTTGCAATATAAAAAGATATTATATCACCAACTGAAAGTTGACTTACTGAATTAAGAGGATTTGATTGTGATAAAACTTTTATTTTAATTATTTTATTTTATTTTGGTTAGTTGGTATATAAAAAGAAAGTAAAGAAAGAAAAAGAAAGAAAAGAAAAAATAGAAATAAAAAAAAAAGAAAAAAGAAAAAAGAAAAAAGAAAAAAATTACTATCTGAAGTGATATTGGAACTAAATCTAGGACAACTTGAAGAATTAAATTGGAGAGGATTTGAAGGAGGAGTAAAAACTGGAGAAACAGAAGAAGTAATAGTTATAATTCCTTTTCGAATAAATGAAAAAACTGGTTGAATCACATAAAATGGAGTGAGTGAAATGTGAGTGATTGGAGTTCTTCCTTCAGTTGCTGAAAACATAGCAATAAATCGAAAATTATCTTGCCAACTATTTAAAGAGACTGTCAATGTATAAAGAAAACTGATGACTGTCTTTGGATTCAAGGAGTTGTTAAAATTTGAATAGTTTAGATTGATAGTATTCCTTTGAGTGCTATAACTTACAATGGGATTAATTGAAAAGGGTGATACAGAATTGTAGAAAGTATCATTTGAAGATAATTGAACAACTTTTGAAGCTGGGAAAGTTGATGGTGGAGAAAGGATTGTAATAATGTTTGGATTGGAGCCCACTACTTCAAGAAGGGGAAGTGGAATATAACCATCAATGGAGAGGTTAATATAATCGGAGCTTGGAAGAATATAATCTGTTTGAAAGGTCACATTTTGACCAGGTCCAATGGAAGGGGCATTACATGCTAAACAAGGGATTCCATCAATTCCAACAATTGAAGATGTAATGGGTCCACTTGGAACAAGTGTTGTTGTAGTACTAGAATCAGTGACAATTGTATAATCGTCGCAACATTGTGAATTTGGTAAAAGCTTGCCTTCAATGAGACTATCAGTTACAAAGAGATCATTTTGAGCAATATAAACTGAAGAATTATCATAAGAATCTTGAAGTTGATATTGAACATCAATTTTTCCAGAAAAAGGACCTGCAAAAATGGAAGGACCCAAACTATATTTAAGATCTTTTGTTTGATAATTGAATGATTGATAAGACTTTGTTGTAAAGTTATTTGGGATTATAAGGCCAGTTAACTGAAGGACAGTAGTACCAAATGTAAATGTGGGATCAGTATTTGTTAGATTGTAACCATTAGGAAGTCCTCCATGAATGATAATATCTCTGAAGGAAAAGTAATCAGAGATTGAAAAAGAAAATGTGGTGGTAATTGTTTCCATTGGAAGAACAGAAAGTTTTGATTGAGAAATTGAAATTAAAATTGGTTGAAGGGTTAATGGTTTTGGAGAAGCTAATTGAACATCGAGTCCTGTTGGAAGAACTAAGTTCACAGTGAGAGGTTGTTGAATGAAAGTGACAAAATTTCCAGTTGTTGAGATAATAGGTTGATTTTGATTATCATTTTGAGGAATAAAAAAAGAATAGGTAATTGAGATATCTGAGCTACTACTTGTTCCTAAAAGGGATTGATAATTTGCGAAAAAAATTGAATTTGAACGGACAGAAGGAGGAAGTGTTGAAGGTTGGGTTAATGATGTAGGAGTTGGAGTGATACTGAAAGCTCCAAGCACTTGAGCTTGAGGAGAAAATGGTAAAGAAATATTCAAGTTTTGAACTAAGATACCTGGAGCAATATCAATAATAATAGTTCCAGTTCTTGGAAAGGTAGGTCCTGTTACAGTTTTAGATGCATCCAATGAGAAGGTAGCTTTCCATGAACTAACATATAAGGGAATTTGAAGGGCCCAATTTGATGCAGTTGTTGAAGAGTCAGAAAAGAATGTATTTCCATTTGATGTTGCTCCATAAACAAATCCTGTCCGAATTGATATTGGGAAAGTTGTTTGAACAGATGAAAGAGAACTAACAGTTATTGAAAAAGTAAAAGAAATTGCTGGTTGTCCATTAGCAAAAGAACTAAAAGGTGCTGCAAATGAAACAAACTAAAATGGTTTTTTTTTAAAAAAAAAAAGAAAAAAAAAAAAGGAAAAATAGAAATTCATAAGTTGAGATTATTAAAAAGAAAGCAAACAGTATTTCCATAAACTGAAAAAACTTTTGGATTTCCACTTGCAAGAGGGTGAGTTACTTGATTTTGAGTCCCAAATGGAAGAACATATTTAGTACTTACAGGTGCTCCACCAAAATATACATCATTAAAAAGGATTCCAGATCCATTCGAAGAAGGAATTACAATATCTACAAAAGGTAAGTATCCAACTTGATCTCCTTCATTTGTAAAATCTATTGTTATACTAAGACTTTCACCAGGAAATAGTACATTTGGGATTTCTACTGTTGGATTTAATTTGATCACAGGAACCAATAAGCTTGAGGGAAAAAAAGAAAAAAAAGTGATTAATAAATTATGCGTTTCAGATCTGAAATTGAATTTTTCATTGTTTCATTGTTTCATGATTTATTTATCTCAACAAACATAAACTCTATCGTTCAATTGAACAAATTTTTCTCAAAAATTTTTTCTTTCAATTCATTGTGCATTGAAAAATTGAACGAAACCAAAATTTTTCTTTTTGAGTTGATCTGAAAGAGTTTTTTTAAAAAAAACAAAATAATATTATAGAATATCAAGAAGAAATTTTATTATTTTATTCCCCCAACTTAAAAAAAAAAAATTTTTTTTTTTTCAATCTCTCATTATTTTTAATTGAAAGAAATAAATTCAACAAAAAAAAAAAAAAAAAAAAAAAAAAAAAAAATTCAAAAGATGATTCATTATAGGAAACAGATTGTAGTATTGAGATTCATACCTTGATGAGGTTGAGACGAAGAAGAAGAGAAGAGAGAAGAAGGCCAAGTAGAGATGGTTGGTTGGACTAAGGTGCAGCAGCGTCCCTGCTTTAGTTGACCTTCCAATTTCCGCCATGTTTTTTTTTAATTTTTTCTGGTTTTTTATTTTCCGAAATCAAAAATAACTCTTTTTTTTTTCGGAGCACCAAAAGCTTATCTCTCCCTCTTTTTTTTCAATCCCCCTCTTTCTTTATTTCTCTTTCTCTTTATTATTGAATCTTCTTTTTTTTAAAAAAAGGGAGTTTTTTACTTCAATGAACTCTTCACAAAGGATTTCTTCAAACTCTTGTTGAATAACGTTTTTTTTTCGCCAAAGAAAAAAAAAGAGCAAAACGAGCAAATAAAAATAAACTCACGTGATTTAATTTAATTTATTTCACGCTTTTTTCTCGATCTCGACCAGAATGGTTCTTTGGAAGAATTTTGTTTGGTTTGTTTTGTTGTTTCAAAAAATGTTGAAGAAAAAAAAAATGGTGAAAAAAAAACATGGTGAAAAAAAAACATGGCCAACAACTTGGAAGTTTTTGTAAAGAATCTTCAGAATACTTAGAATACTTATTAAAAAATTTAAATGCTATTGGTTAAAATTTAAATCAAGTGGAGGAAATAGTAAACAATAAATTACTTTAGTTGAAGAAATTTGAAGAGCTATAATTTATGGATTTTTTTATGATAAAATTTTTGGAGACTTTATGGTGTTCGTGAAATCAAATCAAAGATAGCAATTAATCAAAATTTGATAAAGAAATAAAATAACTTGATATGTTGTATAACCAATCGATTCGGATGTAGTGAACTCTTGGATTTGGACTTCAGAGGGGTAAAATGTCTCAGCAAGGATTTAATCTTCAATGGAGCAAGAATAGAATTCAAAAAAAAAGACCAAAAGGCAAGATTAATAGTTTACAAATCAAAAGCGTTGCATTGGAAAATATTTGTGAATCCTTTAGATTTTGGTCTTTTTTTTTTAGGTAGGTCCCAATTCAATCAAACAAAAATTAATTTGAGCCAGTGAACTCGAGAATTTTTTGATGTCTGGAAGACATAATCCTCCTTCCTTGAAATCAGCTTTATGTAATTCTCTTCTGATTTTTCCTAGTTTACCTTCAAGTTTTTGAACAATAGTGTCACCAAGGATAAGTGCTTCTTGTAACACCGAAAAGTCTCAAAATGAATTGTTTTTCCTTTAGAATCATAGCTGTTAGTCTGGTTCTTCGATTCTGCGAGAAACTTCTCACCCTTTTTCTTAGAGAGCTTTTGAAAAGGAAACAAACATTTTGAAGTTTTTCCAAAAGGAAACTATTTTGTGCTTCGTAGGTCCAATCACCTTTGGGAAGGAAAAATTTTTCCATTCCAACCAGAAAAAGAAAAAGGGGAGTTTAATCAGATCATAATACAGAGGTTATTTCCACTCTATTTTGTTTTTTCATTTATTTTGGTTTGATAATCGAATTTTTTATTTTATTTTATTTTTATTTTATTTTATTTGATTTTATTTTATTTTTTTTCTTTGACAAACAATAAAGAAGAAGCTACAAATTATATATTTTTGAATCAGTTAAAGTTAAAAGTTCCAACCATTAAGATTTTCAAAAAACTGAATTTGATTTCCTTTATTTTGTTTTTATTTTGTTTTTATTTTGTTTTTGTTTTGATTTTGTTTTGGTTTTGTTTCTTTTAAAAAAATCTTATTTTTTTTTTTTAAGGAGAAAAAGGAACAAACTTTGGAACTATTCCAATCTTTATATTTATTTTTGTTTTTATTTCTATTTTTTAAAGTCAAAGAAACCACTTTCTTCATTGTTTTTGTAAGCATTTCAAAAAATTCTTTGATTAAATCATTTTTTTTTTTTTGGGAAAAAAAAGTTGACATTAAAAGAAAAGTAGAAATTTTCCTTTCTAGAATTAAGATGAGAGAAACAGGAATCCAAAAATCAAGTATTATAATTATTATTGGAATATTGTTTTTCCTAGTATCCTTTGGAAATGCAAACAATCCATATTTAAACACTCTTCGCTCTAAATACATACCAAACTGGAGAACTCCAAACTACAATCCATCAGAAGGTGAAAAAACTTTTTATTTTGATGTGATTGGGCCGCCAGTAACAGAACCAGGAACTCCAGGAGATTTAGCAAAAAGAGAATCACCGTTAACCAAAAGAGAGTTCGATTTTATTGTCGAACGCAATAAATTTTCTCCAATTGCATATACATTTCAAACTGCTATCACACATAGTAGATGCTCAGATTTATCTTTATCTTTAACTTCTCCTGGTGGAATAACATCTATTTTGGTCAACGGAAATGGAGGAGACTTTGGAAATCTTTATCGTGGTACACTCTTTACAGATTCAGCCCAATACACTGCAGCAACTTACCCATTTACGAAAAATGGAATGGTCTCTCCTCTGAAACCTCTCACACCTTTGGGAGATTTTAATGGCGATTTTTTGGGAAGTTGGGCCTTCACAATGAAAGACTCTGTGGACAATAGTATCTATGGAACCCTTCTTTGGATTGAGTTGACCATTCAAAGTTCTTTTCCATTTATTTATTTCTTTATCTTTTTTTCCACCACCTTAAATCATTTATTAGATGGCTGCTTGATTGGTAATCCATGTCAAAATGGAGGAACTTGTGTTGCTACTGGTCCAACAAGCTATGATTGTAATTGTCCAGCTGGGTTTGAAGGCCAAAATTGTACTGATGGTATTATTTCACTACTCCAAGAAGAAAAAAAATCAAAAACCAAAATCAACTAAAATTTTAACAACATTTTTTTCCAAAAGACACCAATGAATGTGAGGGAGATAATTTCTGTGACCAAAATGCCATTTGTATAAATACTTTTGGAAGCTATAATTGTCAATGTAAGAATGGGTTTCAAGGAAATGGATATCAATGCCAAGGTTTTTTTTCATTCTTTTTTAAAAAAATATCCAAAACAAACATTTTGAAATAGATATTAATGAATGTAACTCCTCACCTTGCCCTGGAATACAATTATGCAACAATACTATTGGAGGCTATGAATGCTACTGTCCTCCTGGATATCAATTTGAGGCTGGATTTCTAGGTTATCATCACCACTGTGTCGGTAATTGAATTTCATTTTTTATTTTATTTTTATTTTTATTTTAAATCTATAAATCAATAAATAAATGAATCAAAAGATATCAATGAATGTGCTTTAGATGCTTTTGATTGTCATCCCCAAGCAACGTGTAACAATATAATTGGAAGTTATTCTTGCATATGTAATGCAGGATATTCAGGAAATGGAAAAAATTGTTCAGGTAACTCAATTATTAATTAACAAGGAGAAAAAAAATTGAAAGAAATTGTGAAATAAATAAATTTGCTAGATATTAACGAGTGCCAACTTGGGATCTATAGCTGCACCCCAAAGGAAGTTTGTGTTAACACTCCTGGAAGTTATAATTGTACTTGTAAAGTTGGCTATGTTCGAAATGGAACTCTTTGTTCAGGTATTTAAAATTTCAAACATTGAAAACAAAAATATAAATAAATAATAGATATCGACGAATGTCTGAGTTTTCCTTGTTCAGATAATGCGGATTGTTTTAATGTGGATGGAAGTTATACTTGTACTTGTAAAGATGGATTTGAAGGTCAAGAAACTTGCTCTGGTTTTCTTTTTTTTTTTTCTCTCTTTCTCTTTCTCTTTCTTTTTCTTTTTCTTTTCTTTTCTAATCTATATAAAATGATTGATTG
>Ga0209960_1003134_pt1 | contig 14927 bp, 14 predicted proteins | sample ThiBiot_500_plan_2_FD_183947 | JGI IMG/M metagenome (GOLD analysis project Ga0209960, IMG submission 183947) | Wastewater bioreactor microbial communities from Cape Town, South Africa - Thiocy_expt_500_plan (SPAdes) | ecosystem: Engineered > Bioreactor > Thiocyanate-remediating >... | reverse complement strand
AAACCTTTTCCTTTGTTTCTTTTTTTTCTAAATGACTCAAGATTTTTCTTTCTTGATTCTCCTTCACTTTCCTCTTGTGATTTTTCTCCCTCACCACCTTCATCACCTGATCTTGTCTTCTTTCTCTTCTTTTTCTTCTTTGTAGATTCTTCTCCTTTACTTTTCTCTCTCTTGGGTTTTTTCTCTTTCTTTGATTTTGGTCTAAATTTATTTCGATTTTTTTAGATAAATAAAGAATTGATTTTTTTAATAATAAAAAAAAAATGAACGCTTCTTCATTGCTATCAGTATCACTATCCTCATTTTTCTTCTTTTTCTTTGCCTAATCATTGTTTTTTGAATTATTATTATATTCAAGAAAATATTCATGAACTATGAAAAACAAGAAAAAGAAAAAAAAACCTTTGATGCTTCTTCAATTTCAGTTCGAGCATTTTCCATTGTTTGAAAAACTTTTTCATTGATTTTTCTCCTTTGTGCTTCAATTTCTTCTTCTTCTTCCCTTTTTTTTCTCCTTAATTCCTCCTATTTTTTTGATAAAAAATTAAAAGAATGAATAAAGAAAAAAAAAATAAAAGAAAAGAAAAAATTTCTAACTTGTTTTGCCAACTCTTCTTCTTCGAGTTTTAATCGTTGAGTTTCGAAATTTAAAAATATTTCTTCCTTTCCTTTATCACTTCTCTTTTGTTCATCTAAATGTTTTTGAGCACTTGCAATTAAAGTTTTTTCACAATAATTTGCTCTTTCGCTTGCCATTTTTACATCATAACTGTTCTTTGGATATGGTACAGTTTGTTTCAAATAAGAGAATATCCTTTTTTTTTTAAAAAAAAAATGAATGAATTATTTTGTTGAAAAAACAAAAAAAAATTCAAACTTTAAAGCGGATTGAATCAATTCTTGAGCCATTTCTACTTGTTTAACTGTTCTTTCACCAATCTATTATTTTAAATTTCGAATTTTTGTCATTTTCCTTTGAAAAAAATATAAAAAGTAAAAATAAAAAGAAACAGTTTTTTTCAAGATAATCAATGCACATTCTTGTTGAACTAAAGCAATATTAAAACGAATTGAATGATCAAAAGGTCGGAGTAAAAGTGCCTAATTAAAAAAAAAAATTTTTTTTCTTTTTTCTTTTCTTTTCTGAAATAAAAAAGAATAAATTTTTTTTTTACTCTTTCTAAATAATTTCTTGATTTTAAAAATGATTCATGATCTTTTGTTTCTTTTCCAAGTAAATAACAAGCACGAGCAATATAAATCAATAAAGGAACATCCTTGTTCTCAAAAAATTTTTTCAAACATCCTTCATACTTTAAATTTATTATAAATGATTATTACTTTTCTAAAAAAAAATGAATTTCTAGAAAAAAAAAAAAAAAAGAAAAAAAAAATTGAAACCAATTTAATTGCATGAAGATGTTGACCAGTTTCTGTATAAATATGAGCTAAGTTTGTCCATACGTCAGGAAATTCATTTGTAGCTTCACGAACCTTAAATTAGATTTTTTTTTTTTTTTTTTGAAATTTGAAATTTGAAATTCAATTCAAAGACAAAGAATAATATTTTAAAAGTAATGACATACTTTAACAAAGATATTTTTTGCATGAAGAAAGTGTCCTTTCTCTGATAAAATAACTCCAATTCCATTTGCAGCGTATATATTTTTTGGATCAAGTGTAAGTGCTTTATGATATAATTCAAGTGATTTTTTTGTATAATCAGCCTGTATTTATGATTTATTTTTTGATTTTAAGTTTTATAGGAGAAAAAAATCGAATAAAATAAAATAAAATAAAAACTAACACTTGTTTTTACACCTCTTGGATTTTTTGGATCAGGAGTTGGTGCTGATTTTGATTCAGTGGCAGCTGCAATTTTATGTTGAACATTTGCAAGAGATACTAATGCATATGGATCATCATTTGAAGTACCATTCATGTTTGTATAAGAATGAGAATGTTCAAGAACATGATCAAATTTCTCTTGAGCAGGTTTCAACTCATTTTTACGTAAAAATGCAAGTCCCATAAGAGACCAAGCATTTGGATTATGAGCTTCAATATCAAGAACTTTTTGAAGCCAAGACATTCCTTCTGTATGTTCTCCTTTTAATATATGATGAAGTCCAATTCTCATATAACCTTTTTTTTTTTTTTTTTGTACCAATTAAAAAAAAAATCTTAATAATAATAAATTTAAATATTTACAATCTAAATAATCAGGATACTCAGATAAAATGTCCTTATAAGCAGACATAGCTTGTTCATCAAGATGAAGATCTTCCCAAACTCGAGCAAGGTTATAGCGAATACTAACAGAGTGAAGTTTTTGATATTCTAATTGAATTTGAAAATTATTTTTTATTTTTATTTTTTATTTTATTTTTATTTTTTTTGAAAGTGAATAAATGAATTAAAATTAAAACCTTCATCGTCAAATGTCAAATCTGAATTTGGTTCACAAGCATTTAAAGCTTTTTCTAAATAAGAAGCTGCCATTTCATGTTGACCTTTTCTGCTATAAATACATGCAAGATTATTTAATAACTCTAATGGAATTGATTCATTAATTTGTGTTTTCCATATTTTATGAGCTGTTTCATAACCTTTTTTTTTCCAAAAAAAAGTGTAAGTTTTTAAGAACAATGATAACATAATAAAATCGAAATAAAAAATCAAAATAAATACATTTAAGAGCTTGATCTAGATCAATTTTTTCTTGGAGTTCACCATATTCCATCCAAGCTTCAAAATCATCAGGAAAAGAATCAATAATTCTTTTTAAATATTTAGAAGCTGTTTCTTGATCTTCTTTTGATTTTTCATGAGAAAGTAATGTTCCAAGAATCTATTTTTGATTTTTTTTTTAAAAAAAAAAGTTTTTTTTTCTAATGTTTCTTTCAAAATATGATTTTTTTCCCTCTTCACAAATCAATAAATCACACCTTTAAAATTTCGAAATTATTTGGCTCTTTTGAAAGAATCTTTTCAAAACACTTTCTTGCTTCAATCTTGTCTCCTAAAAGTAAGAAATATTGTCAAAATAATTAACGAAATAAAAAAGAAATAAATAAAAACCTTTATATAAATACATTTGCCCTAATCCAAATTGTCCTAACATTTGATCTGGGTTCAATTGACAAGATTTAGAATAGTTTTGAAATGCAGATTCGAAATCCTCTTGAATTTGAGAGCATCTTCCTAAATAATAATAACTTTCAGATTTAACTGCATCAACTTCTGAATTTTGAATTGCTTGTGTTGCAAGATATTGAGACTAATTTTATTAGATTTTATTTTATTTTTGAATTTTGAAAAAAAGATAAAAAAAAAAAAAAAAATTCTACTTTTGCATAATCTTCACGAAAGAAGAAATGATTTGCGAGTTGATTAAGAACAGTAGGATTAGAAATATTAATTTTATAGGATTGTTTGAGAAGTTGAAGTCCGCTATTCATACCCTCATCTAACATTTTGAATTATTTTTGTTAAGATTAAGTTTTTTATCATCACTTGCTTAATAATATAATAAAATAATACAGGTTGAAGAATTTAAATCGATAATAGCTAATCCAACCATGGCTTCAATATTTTCATTATCCTTCATAATTTTAATTTTTGTTAAATTTTTTTTTTAAAAAAAATTCTATCTCTTGCTTTTCTTTTCTTTTCTTTTCTTAAAATAAGTATGGTATTACTAAATCAAGGACTCTTTTATATGCAGTTTGAGCTTTCTCGAGATCCCCAAGTTTATGAAAACAAAGTCCAATTCCAAGTCGAATATGAGGAGATATTGTGAAAAATCCCAAAGCTATAAATGTTTTTTTTTTTTCGAAAATAAATAAAAGGGAGATGGATTTAAATACCTTTTTGATAAAGTGCTAAAGCCTCTTTATATTCTTTGTTATGATAACAAATACAAGCCTTTTTTTTGAAAAAAAAAATTTTTTTTTTTTTGTTTTGATGGTAAAATAAATTAATCAATAAAATCAATAAATTACTTTTCCCATGAGTGCAGGGACATTGTTTGGAAGACGATCTAATGCAGTATCAAAACTTTGTTTAGCACGTTCATAATTTCCTGTCGTAAGTAAATGCACTCCTAAATTTATTAATAATTTTAATTAAACTTTGAGTTCAGACTTTTGTTTTATTTCAAAAACAATTGAAAGAAATTTGACCTTTTCCTATAAGAGTAATAGGTTCTTGAAAATCAATTCCTTCAGCTTCATTATATCTTGAGGTTGCACTTTCTAAATATCTAATTTTTGTTTGTTGATCCTATTTTTGATTTTTTTTTGGATTTTATTAGATTTCTCATCCACAAACTATCATTTTTTTAAAACAAAAAAAGAAGAAGGAACATAAATGATTACTTTTTCATTTACAGCTAAGTTAATAAAATATGCAGCAAGAGAATTTAAAATTTTAATTTTTTCAGTCCTTTGTTTATAATATACATGTCTAAGATCTAATTAATTTCATGAATGAAGGATTATTTTACATTTCAATTTTTGAAGGAAATTTTTTTTAAAAAAAGAGGAAATCAAATCAAAGAAATTATGAATTACCTGGAGACTGTGAAGCTAAAAGGATTTCTCTAAATGAATCAAAATTTCCTCTCTTATAATACTCAATCTATTGAAGAAGAAGAAGAAAAAAATCAAATTAATTAATAGGTTTGTCAATAATTAATGCATAATTAATTCTTTCAACTATTCAATCTACGCACAACTGGCGGGTTTTTAACAAAAATAAAATAAGAAATAAGAGAAAATGAGAAAGAAAGAAAAAATTACTGCAAAACGAAACCAAAGATCTAAATGAGCCTCCTCTTCCTTTAAAATTGATATAATTTCACTTTCATCACCTGGTAGCTCATCAAACATAATCTCCAGGACTTCTCCTGGGTTCGCCTTCAGTGGGATCTCAATGCTCGCCATGTTTGTTTTTTTGTTTTGTTTTGTTTTGTTTGTTTTTGATTTTTGTTTTTTTTCTCTTGAGTCATGATTTTTTTTTTTCTTTTTCTTTTTCTTTTTTTTTTTCTTTTTTCTAACACAAAGGAAGCATTGGCATCACAATTGGAGGATAACAGTAACAATACAAATGTATGTGTTATAGCCTTGTTAATGAATGTAGGAGTTTCTTTTTTTTGCAAAAAAGACTTAGAGTATTGATGAGTCGAAGTAACTTTCCTTCCTTTTATATATATTTTTTTTCTTTTTTTTTTTTTTTTTTTTTTTTTTTTTTTTTTTTTTTTTCTCGGTCATGATTTTTTCTTTTGTTTGAAAAGTTTGAATTTGTTGAAGTGAGTTTTGAGATTTTGTTCTCTATTTATTGATTTATAGTACATAATATAGGATGGATAGACTTGGCTTGATTCTTGAACAACTGATTCGTCAACAACCCAATTTTCAGTCAACCTTCCTCGATTTTAGTTATAGGAAAAGCCATTTTCTTATCTCGAGCATTGACTGTTTTTTAAATTTTATTCAAAATTAGTTCCATTATTTCAAAAAAAAAAATGATGAAGGAAAAGAAGAAGGAAGAATACCTAGAGTGAGATATAACCAAGATTTATAGGTTTTCCAAAGTAACCTTTCTCATTAGTTTTTCGCTTATAAACATCCTTTCCAATCTTTTGAACCTTGTTTCCCCATCTCCACTTTTCCTTCTTTATCTGCAATAAATGGATGTTCAACAACTGGAAATAGATTTTCAATGATCACCAATCCAATCACAAACACTTTTGGATCTTCTTTGCAATATTTTCTTGCATACTTTTTCTTTGGATGTAGTATAGATTCCTTTAATTGTTTTTGAGTAAGTTAATTGCCAATCTTAGTAAGACGAAAAATTTTTGTTTTTTAAAAAAAAAAAAAAAAAAAAAAGCAAACCAATTCTCCAAGTTGCATCTTCGATTTCGATTATCTAAAAAATCAAGTAAACCGGTTTTAAACAATAAATCTTGACCATAAATTGGAAAATGGGTAATTGGACAGATTAATGTTCGATCTTTTAATTCCAAGGTACAATCTTCAAGAATCATCCGAATCAATTAATCCTTTTGAAAAATGAGGAGATCTAACACATTCTTTCCATCTCACTCCTCCATAATTTCCACTAACTATTTTGACTTCTTCATAAATGTATTTCATCGTTTCTAAACATTCATTTCTTTCTTTTCCTCTAATTTTAATTTCAAATAGATTTTCTAACATTTTAACTTCCAATAAACATAAAATATTCTCATTCTCATGATGTTCTAATAAAACACCTCTTCTCCAAACCAAATTATCAACGATCTTATTTTGAAATCTAACCAATAATCTTGAAACCATTTCACTTGGAACTTGATTGAAAATATCCTTTCAATTTCAATTTCTCCTCTTGGAATTGGTTTCGCGTGGAACTTGAATCATTGGAATCACAAAGGACTACAATTTTTTTAATTCATTGAAAGAGGTTAATAGTACTATCACTTTTTAAAGTTTTCAAAAAGAATTTGAATTCAAAATAAATTGCATGCAATAAAATAAATAAATAAATAAATAGAATTACATTTTTTCCATATTTCTAACCACCCAATGAATAAATGATTTAATCCAATCTTCTTCCTGGAATACTTTGATGTTTATAATAGATTAGTTGTCCACGACCTTCAAATAATCCATTATTTGACAAAGGAATCATTATCTTGTTTCGAATGCGTCTGTGAGGATCTTAATAATATATTTGATATGTCAACTAAATGAAAATAATACAATAAAATAAATAAATTGATATTCAAAATTAAGGAAATAATGAAAGAAAAATTCATAGATTTTACCATTGCTTTGCTTTACTTTGCTTTACTTTGATCATTTAATTTCACAACTTCTGTATGTCCATTTTCACAAGCAATATAAAGTAAAGTGTTTCGATATCAATTTATGTTTTTAATTTTCGAACTTCTTCAACATCTCCATCTTTACAAGCTTGAAACCTCGTCTTCCATTTGACTGTATTTCTCAAATTATAAAGTTGATTTTCCATTTCCTCTTGTATTGGGGTGGAGAGATTTTATATTTCAAAATTTGAAAATCAGAGAACATCTTATAAGATTGCAACAAAAGATAGAGATCTCAAAAGAATCAAATAGTTCATAATTATGATTTATAATTGTTGATAATTGACTTTCATTTTTCACATTTCCACTTTTTTGAGTCAAACGTTTCATAAAAAGGTAAAAAAGTGAAACTTTGATTGTCGAGATTTTATTAAATTTTGTTTGATTTGAAATAACTTTACAAATATATTCTGAATCAAAATCCATTTATATGTTTTACTAAAGTTGAGATATCATTTTCTGAACCAGTTTCACTCATATCAACATATATATTACCACCAAATCTCAAACCAACAGGACCGTTCCATTGTCTTGTATCTTTCATACTTGGTTCCATTACAATTGGAATCATTTTCTTTCCTCTATTGGCTGCATAAGTATATTCTGCTTTGCAATTATCATGTTCTTTAGATGCCACTTTATCAATATAAACTTTGGTAATAAAAACTAAGAAAATATCACTATCATCAATTCCTTCGGCCATTTGCTGCTCAATATGTGCTTGGATTTTATCTTCATCAAACCATGTTATAATTCCTTGTTCTTTTAATAATTTGTTCACAATTCCAACTCGTTTATGATTATCTCGATTTAATTCATCTTTCACCCATGTATGCGCTAAAAATACTCTCGGTACCCTTATCTTACCTACAAAATTTAAAATAATTTAACAAATCACTTCTTCAGTTTCAATAAAGTAACAAAAAAAAAAAAAAAAAAAAAAAAAAAAAAAAAAAATCAAACCAAGATTTGTTGGTTGTTGAGGACTTTCTGAATGAATTCCTTTATAATTTTATTTTATTTTATTATATTTTGGAATCTTTATCTTTATCTTTTTATTTATCAAGAAAAAAAAGGAACCTTGAGTTGTTGAAATGTGATCAATTTCAATTTTTTTAAGAGATTGATTCCATCATATTCAATAAAAATTAAATATTTTCCTTCATCTTTCAATTTCATTTTCACTTCATATCTTCCATTATTCAAATCCATAATTTTCCATTCATATTTCTCATTATTTCCATTATTTGGATTTAATTCATTTTCAATTTTAATTCCAAATTTCATTCCATTTCCTCCATTTGTAATTTCGTATCCATTTTTTGAATAACTAATTATTTCAAATTTAAATTCTTTATTTTTAAATATTCTTTCTTTTTCGTTTCTTGAAATTAAACATTCATCAGCTGAAATTTCATTTGAATCAACGATTCCAATATTTGAAATACTTGAATAAATTGTTTCTTCTTCATCCTCATCAATTATAAGTTCAATGAATGGATTATGACATGGTTCAATTCTCCAAATATTAGTTGATAAATAATTTAATCTTGATTCATATAAATTTTTCATTGAGATTAATTGAAGATCATTTTTGTTTTTCTTTGATAAAGAAAGTGAATTTTCAATCATTTGACATGATCCAATAATACTTTCAATTCCAAATTTCAATTCTTCTATTTGAAGTTCCAATTCTTTCTTTTTATATTTCTCAATTTCATTTAATTCATTTAATAGCTCTTGTTCTTTTTCATCCAATTTGATTCTAATTTTGTTAAAAAGTTCATTGATTTGAGTTTGAGTTGTTGTTGAATTAATTTCTAATTGTTGAATCATCTCTTCACATTTATTTATTCCTTCTCTCAATTTTTTTTCTTTAGGTTTCACCTTTATTATTTATTCTTATTAAATTCAAAAGAAAGAAAGAAAAGAAAAAGAAAAGGAACCTTTTTGATTAAATTGGTTAATAATTGTTTTTCATTTCCAACAATATTACTTGAAAGAGGAGAAATTTTGTGAGATTGATGTTGAAGAACGCACAATGAACATATTGTTAATTTACAATCTTCACAAAGTAAATCCAATTCTTTTTGTTGGTGAATTTGACAATAAAGTTGTGGATTTGATTTTGTAATTGATTTAATTTGATTTTCATCTTTCATTTCTTCAATTAAAATTAATTGATGATCTTTAGTTACTTTGGTCATTTTATGAGATTTTGAACATATTTCACAATAATAATCTTGACAATCTAAACAATAAGATGTTGCTTCATTCTCTCCATCCAAACACATCAATTTTTGTTTTTTCTTTTGTTGAGAAATTGAATTTGATAATGAGTTATGAATATTGAGGGCATTTAAGAGATATGAATCAGTTGGTAAATTTGATAATTGTTGCTTTCGATTTTGATTTTGAATTTGAAAAGGAGTTCTACAAATTGGACAATTTAACTCAATATTTGAATGATTCCTTTCCACATAAATTTCTAAACATTCTAAACAAAATGAATGAAGACATCCAAGTGTTTTTGGTTCTCTAAATGTATCTTTGCATAATGTACATTCTAAATCTATTTCCCTTTCTCTTTCTCTTGATGCCATTTCTTCAATATCACCTATTATTTTTTTTAATTTTTTAGTTTTTAATTTGATTAACTAATATGAACAGTGGAAAGGACAAGAATTCGAAAAGATGGAAAAGAAAAAAAAATAAAGAAAAAAAAATGTATGATTCAGATTTTGTCATTTTCTATTCAATTTAATCTACAAATCGAATAATCAATTCGAATTCAAGTTCAAATAGAGTGAATACAAGTAAATAAGAATCAGAAAAAATTCAAAAAAAAAAAGATCAACAAAAGGTAAAATCAACAAAATATTAAGTGTTAAATCATGAACTTGAATAAGAAAAATATTCTTAAAATTAAAAGTCAAAACTTTGGTTAATTAGTTCATTTTAAAGGTATTGAGTTATACGAGTCGAAGCATGCTTTCAATAGCCTTGGAAAAAAATTTTTCCCCGAATCCACCATACTTTTTTTCTGTTTTTTCGTAATCATATATCACTTTTTTCATAAATAATTTTATTTAAACAGAAGTCAAATTAATTGTGTGAAGCAGTTTTGACAAAAGAAAAGCAAGAATCAAGAAAGAAAAGGCAATCAATCAATCAAGAAAATCAATTTTTTTTTGTCCTCAAAATCCGCCATGTTTTTTATTGTTTGGGTGGTTTTTTATTTTGTTTATTATGAAAAGGTCAAACTTTTTTCCTTAATTGATTTTTCCAACCTATTAATCAACCATCCTCCTATTCCCAACACTTATACTCCTCCAACTCTATTAAACCCCATCATACATAACTCTGCATTAACATCAACTTTTTTTTAAAAAAAATTCCCTATAATTGATTTACCTAATTCTAATTTCCCTTTTTTTTTTTTTAAAATTTTGAAAAGAACAAAACAACAAGGAAAAAAAAAAAATTAGTTATAAATCTCAGTATTTGATTCAAAGGAAAGGAAAGACAGTTAAATTATTGATTCCTTTGAAGAAGGTGAAAGAATTAAGGATAGGATAGAATAGAATAGAGTCGTAAAGTTGATTCGAGGTATCATATAGTTTATTGGGGATAGAAAGTTGCTCCTATTTTGAAGAAGGAAGTAGGAGGAGAATTAAAATCCCGCCTTTAATTAAAGAAAGTCTATTCGATTTCGGGATATTAATTAAGAGGATAGGATAGACATAGAATAGAAAGACTTGACTCAATAGTTTGTAACATTTAACTCTACTTTAGAGATCAGTTCTTAATTGAATATATTGGAGGAGAGGAAGAAGTTGAAGAAGAATCGGAAGAATCCTCCTTTCAAAAAAAAAATTTCAAAGATTTTTAATTAAGAAGGAGAATCATATAGAATAGAATAGTTGACCTGACAATTAACTCAAAGTTTAGTTACTGTGAATAGATAGAAGTAATTTATAGAAATATTTTAGAAAAATGAATCGGACAAAAGGATTTTCGATACGAGTGAAAAGCCCATTTACAAGTCTTTCGGGATCAGGATCTTTACCAAATGTACTTGAGAACGAAGAAGGAGGAGGAATGAAAGCAATTCGTAACTTGAAATTGAATCGTTCAGGTGAAATCAAAAAGAGATTTAAACCAGAAACTCTCTATATCTCTGTGATCTTATTTAATTCAAACAAAAAAGTTTTATTAACTTCAACTGGACTTCTTCCTTCTTTTGAGATGGTTTCAGAATCATTGGATGAAGAGTTTGATTCAAAAAATACTGATTTTCAATGGATGTTAAAAAAGTCTTTAGAATGGGAGAATCAAATCAAACAAAATGGAATCATTTCTATTGATCTTGAAAATGAACTAAAAGGATTAAATGAAATGAGAAGAGCATTCTTAATAACTATCAATACAATGAAAGAGGTCCTTGGCCCAGATTTCTTTGGAGTTTTATATGATTCTCCAATTATTACTGGAAAACAAGATATCATTTATTTGGTCATATTAAAGGATGTCACAGAACTACCCCATTATCGTCCCTCTTCTACAAATTCATCTCCATTCACCTCACAACAATCCCTTTCTTTGACTCCCAGTTCAGTTTTATCAACTCCAGATGTCATTAAAAATGGAACCATACTTTGGAGACCTGCTTCAGATTTAAATCCAAAATTTTATCCTCCTGATTGTCATCTTTGGTTAGATTTTTCAAGATTATTTAGAGAAAGAACAACTGATATGAATCCTGGACTTTATGTTGGCTTATTTTATTCTTCAAATACTCATGGTTTAGAACTCTTAGTTCCAAATATTCGAAAGTATGATTTAATTTTTTGAATTTTTTTAATTTTATTTTATTTTATTTTTTATTTTTTTTAATTTTTTTGAAACAAAATTAACCAAAAAAGACATATGATTCCATTTGAATATGTTCGAGAAGAGATGAATGTTTCAGAGGTTGAATGGGATTATTTAATCACTAAAAGTCAAACTACACTTGATTCACAAACCCCATTTAAGAAATTTTTGGCAGAAAAATCAACTCGTTTGTCTTCCAGCTCATATGGAGTGAATCAAGGAAATGCTTTAAAACTTGATAATTTTTTGGAAAAAATCGCAAATTCACAATCAAATAATTTGGAAAAGAAAGAAAATGATTCAACCAACACTCCAAATAAAACTAAGAATCAAATTCAAGAAAATCCTCCTCCTCCCTCAATGCTCAGAAATAGAAGAAGTTCATTAGCAGTTCTTGAATTACCAAAAAAATTCTCTAATATGGAAAGTCAAGAAACAAATTTAAACCAAAATCAATCAAAAATAATTGAAGAAGAAGAAGGAAATGAAAAAAATGAATCAGAAAAAATTTCAATAAATCCTTTAGCTCAAATGAAGATCCAAAAAATGGACAACCCTCCTCCCCCTTCAATGTTTAGAAATAGAAGAAGTTCATTAGCGACGATTGAATTACCAAAAAAATTTTTGATGGAGAATTTCGAAATAGATTCTAATCAAAACCTATCAAAAAAATTTAAAGAATCGATTCAAGAAGATGAGGAAGTAGAGGAAGTAGTAGAAGAAGTTGAAGAAGAAAATAAAAAGGAAAATGAAAGTCAAAAAGACAGAAAAGAGGAGAAAGAAGAGAAAGAAGAGAAGAAAGAAAAAGAAGAAAAAGAAGAAAAAGAAGAGTTAATTAGAACATCCATAGATCAACCAATTTCTGAAGATGATTCAAAATCTGAACCTTCAAAGAAAAAGGAAAAAACGAAAAAAAATTCCAAAAAATTAGAAAAGGTAATTGATGAAGATATTGAAAACGGAGATACTGAAAGTTTGGAGAGTAGGCAATCCATTGAAGAGGAAAGAAATGTAAAGAAAGAAAAGAAGGAAAAGAAAGAGAAAAAGGAAAAAAAAGAAAAGACCAAAGGAAAATCTGATAAAGTTGAACAAACTCAGAAATTAGAAAAACTTGAGACATTAGAAGAAGACCCTCAAGAAAGTGATAAGATAGAAAAGATGGAAAAGGAAGAAAAGGAAGAAAAGATAGAAAAGCAAGACAAAAGTCAAAAAAAGGAGAGAAATAAAACAAAAGAAAATGAAGGAAAAGAATCAAAACGAGATGGTGAACAAAAAACAAAACGAGAGAAATTAGAATCTGAAGAAGGGAATGTAGAAAAGGAAAAGAAAGAGAAGAAAAAACTTAATGGATCAACAGATGAGAAAGAAAAAGAGAAAGATAAAAAGAAAAAGGACCATAAAAAAGAAAATGATAAAAAAGATGGAATTAAAATCAAAAGAGATTCAAGTAAAGAAGAAACAAATTCTATAAAAAGTTTGGATGATTCAAGTATCGAAGAAAAAGTATTAGAACCATCATCAAATGAAATTGTTCTTCCTACTTCTTCCTCAAATTCTTCAACTGAAATCGAAAGTCAACCTCAAAAAGACTCATCCTCTTATAAAAAACATTCAGCATCTTCATCTTTCTCCTCCTTATCTTCAACTCAAGAAGAATTATCGAATGAAAAGGAAGCTGTCTCAAATTTTCTTGATTCTTCAATTAGAAGGAAACCAAAAATTATTCTCAAAAAGAAAGAAAGCACTGAAATTATAAATAATGAAAAATTTTCGAACTTGGGTTCCTTTCCAACTGTTTTAGAGATGGCTTTACAATCGGTTTTCTTTCTTTTCTCTTTTTATTTTTATTATTTTTTCTTTTTCTTTTACTTTCTTTTAGTTTTCATTTTTTGACTTCGATTTCTTTAATTTTTGTTCATTTTTCTAAATTATCTTTTGAAAAAAAAAAAATTCTAGCTCAAATCTAAAACTAATGCAATCTTTGGTTGGGAAGATTTATATTCAACTCGTATCATCTCAGTAGGTTCAAATGCAAAATTTATAATATTTGTAAAGAAATCAAAAAAGTTTGGAGAACAAATTTTAGAAAGTGATTTCAATTCTCAAGCATTTAGAATGAATTCTTTATCTAGTGTAGAAACTCTTTTCCATCATGTTTATAATAATTTAATTTCTTCGAATATTCGATTTCAAATTTTGGATCTTGAACAAAAAGTAATTCTTTTTCTTTCTTTCTTTGTTTCTTCTCATTTTAAATCTTTTATTATAATCATTTTAGATTACTTCATTGAAAGAACAAAGAAGAATTGTCCTAACACTTGAAGAACAACAAACAATTGATGCATCCCTCGTTGAATTGAATGCAAAATATAATGTGGAAAAAGAAAATTGGAAAAAAATGAGTTGGACTTTAGAAATTTTAGATTGGGATAGAAAAAGAGCTTTACAAAACCCTCATTGAAGTTTTTTTTTAAAATATGTATTTTTTTTTGAATCTTTGTAGAAAAATTAACCTTTTAATAATATCTCAAAAGAAACTAATAGAAAATAAATAAATAAATAATAATGAACAATAAAATTACAAATTTATTTAATCATTTACAAGTATTATCAAATATTCTGAAATAGATCAAATTCAGGATCTGTATCAATTCCAAGATCATCAATTTCTTCTTCTTCAACTTCTTCTTCCTCAATTTCTTCTTCCATTTCCTCAAAATCTTCAAAATCTTCAATTCCCTCTAATTCATCATCATCTATTTCTTCTTCCAAAGGTTCAAAATCAAAATCTTCACCTTCTTCTGAGCTTTCAAATTCAATATCAGATAAATCATCTTCAAATTCCTCCCAATCAATATTTGAATTTTTGAAACGGAGGTGATTGAAATAATGAGTGATACAAATTGAAATTTCTTTGCTATCAAGGAACTCTGTACTATTTTGAGCAACAAGATTTGAAATAATCATTTGAATTTCTGTTGGCATTTTGATTATAATCTTCATGAAAGAAGTTAACTTTGAATTATTTTTTGATTGAATTGAGAGAAAATTATCTTGAACTAATTGTGAAAGAGTAAAATAATGTGCTGCTCCTTCATCTAATAATAATAATTTTTTTTTTTTTTTTTTTTTTTTTTTTTTTTTTTTTTTTTTTTTTTTT
>Ga0209960_1003133_pt1 | contig 14933 bp, 14 predicted proteins | sample ThiBiot_500_plan_2_FD_183947 | JGI IMG/M metagenome (GOLD analysis project Ga0209960, IMG submission 183947) | Wastewater bioreactor microbial communities from Cape Town, South Africa - Thiocy_expt_500_plan (SPAdes) | ecosystem: Engineered > Bioreactor > Thiocyanate-remediating >... | reverse complement strand
AAAGATTAATAAAATTCGATGTGTCTTATGGTTGGTGAGGCCTGTTGAAATTAAGTTGGTATTTTGAATTCTGGTTGAACTTTCTGGGTGTACTGAATCATAAATTAATTTTGGTATTATTATTATGTAAAGAATTTGTCTGCCATCAACTTACATAAGCTCGTTTGTTCGTCTGGTACGTTTTCTAATGGGTGAAGATAAACAATGCAAAATGTAATAAAGTAACTTACTTTCCATCATATGTTGTGGTCTTTTGTAATTTTGCTGAATTAAAATATCAGGAGCATATTTTGTCCTTTACAAACTATTTAATTAAAAAAGGTGTGAAAAGCTTTTGAATGTCATACGAAAGGTTTATGAAAACAAATAAATATTTACAACTAGCATCAAAATACGTTTTGACTATAATACAAGCAAAATTAACACTAGGGTTTTCTTGGCACACGTATGGTCAATTTACATTATCTTATACGTGAGCGAGATAGGAGGTATGGGTTGTATGTCGGTGTAAGTATAATACAGGATTAATTGGCAGGTGGTTGGGGGATGCAGCTCCAGGATGCTCTTCGATTGTTCGCGAATGTTCGTATTTACACTCTTGTATTGATAGGAATTATCATGTTGTTGAGTCGATTTCCGAGTTGTTGTGCCAAAAATTGCTTTATCTCTTCAAAACTCTCGGAAGTTTTGTGATCTGCGGATTTTATTCTCGGTTCTTGCGCGTCGTAACGAGCGTCAGCTCCCTATGTACAAATTTGTTAATATAACAAAATTTTGTATCTCGCTTGCAATCTGTTGTGAAAAAAAAAAAACACACAGCTGAATTTATGTTTGGATGTGTTACCTTTGATCTAATCTCCGACAATCTCACTGTTTCTCGCAGCTTCTCTTCGCTCCATTTGCGAGGCAGTTCTCCTTCTCGACTAAGCGATTTATGACAGTTCTTCGACGTCTGAATATGCAAGCGGATCAATGGCTCGATAGATTTGGCGACTTCTTCTTCGATCAGCTGGACTTCTTCTGGTTTAAGTTCGCGACCCATAACTGAGGATAGTGCAGTAGATAGCATATTTATCCAACATGAGATGATGTCTTCGAGAATTTTCGGGGTCACTCCTGATTGGCCAGATCCTGATCAAACTCATTAATTAATTTTTACGAACGGAGAATTCGAAGCTTCCAAAGATAAAATGTAAGTACGTAAGATACGTTCGGTGTCCTAAGTCACGCAGTCACGGACCGAAAATTTTCCGTCGTCTTGCAATCCACGATAAATTTCGAGATCAAGAATTCAGCATTTGGTTAGGACGCAATTAAATGTCAAAGAGTAGAAAGTGGACATCCTTGTGTTTAATATTACGATCATTAACTCAATTCAAACGTAAAGTTTGAACCAAGTTTTGAAAATTTCAGATTTCGTACCTTGGTAGCAGAAGAAAGCAAAGTCTCGTAAGTTTCCAACAACATTCTTTTCGTAGGTCTTCTCATAGTAACTATCTTTAAATTTTTGCCATTGCTGTCGGTCTTCCGTCGATCGGCTCAGATGTTGACGCCAGTAAATCTCGCTCAGCGAAGCTGTAAAGACAAAGATATGAGTAAATTAAGAACGATCTCAAAGAAGCCGTGGGTATTTTGGTGAATATCTGGAGACGAAAAGTAATGAAAACCCGAAAAATTTTAAAATCCAGCTCTAACCAATCTGACATACCAAGCCAGGCGTCTTGAAATTGCTTAACCATTTCGGCGATGATAGAATATCGACTACTGCTATCTAACGCATGGCTGGCGAAGGAATAGTCGATCCCAGGCAATGACTCTAAGAATTGTCTGATAAATCCGCGCCACTCGTTTGACAACTTTATGATTGATTTGCGCTTAGCAATTTCTTCTAGCTCTCTTTGACGCGACTCCTTTTCCAATTTATACTTCAACTGCTCGTATTTCTCCTTGTCGTCGAACACGTATTCCCAATTGTCTTCGATCACTGATTCAAAAAGACTGGGATCCGGTCCAGTACCTTCGGCAGGTTCTACTGACGGATAAGTAGCGTTCCACCAATGAGGCATTAGCCATCCTAATATTCCGGGACTTGCGGCAGGCGAGTCCGGCAATTTGTTTTTTGTGTTTGAGATTGGGATCGCTTGACTCATGTTGATTAACTTGAGGGACTATTTAAAAAAAGAAACTATTTGCTTGAAGTCAGGCGTCCCGGACGTGTGGTGGTGACTTTGAACGATGAAATTTTCTATGTTTTCTAATTTTTTTCGGCCAAAACAGATCAAAGTGTACCAATGACTGGAATTTCAAGGAATTTACTACTAGTTTCGCTGTTTTAACCTCTCTTAACCAGTTACCGAGTGACATTCTATGGCTAAAATTGCGCGTTGGAATAAGACCGAAACTTTTTTGGCCTCAGATGAGAGCATGTTCCCTAGCAGTCCGAGAAATTCCATCGTAGCCGCTGTTCGAAACTCTATTTAAAGTATTTTTGATGTTCTACTGCCTGAAATAAAAACTGAGTAACTTTTTCAAAAGGAAAACGGGAGAAGTCTTGATCCAATGCGCAATATTTAACTCTTGAAATTGGTGTGAAATTAATTTATATATGCGTATTATTGTGCCAAGTGATTATCATTATCCGATTGCCCTATATCGATTACGTTTTTGGACGGTGCATCTCCACCACGAAACGGCAACAATAGCAACAACGACTACGCCAATAGATACACCGATAATAACATCTGCTCTATGATCATCTATAATATAAAGAGAGGGTTAATATTACTATTGGGACACTGAATCAATTCGTTAACCAATTTAGATCGACGCAAATGCTTTGATAAACTCTTTTTGTGTTGAATAGACATAATAAATGCTCCCATAATGTTACTTACTTCCAAAGAGAGGGTTAGTACTCGGGGCTAGCCCTTGAGTGCCTAAAAAGTAAAAAAGATCAGGTCGCGCGATCACCGAGGAAATTTGGGCCTGCTTTCAAATCGATATTTATGAGGCATTTAAATGTTAGTTTACGGCACGGACTTACTATTTCCTGCCGGTGTTGGAACTGGCGGAGTAATGGGCTCCGAAACAGGCGGATTCGTAGGCCCTTGAACAGGCGGTGTAACGGGAGGAGCGAGAGGTGTAGTTGGAGGATTCTCTGGAGGATTGACCGGCGGTTCCGGGGTTGGCGGATTATTAGGTGGCAGTACATTACAGGTGAGCGTCCAATTAGTGGTGCAGTCAAACTCATCGAACGGACCCATTGCATTGCCCTCAAAGCACTTGTTCGTCGAGCCACACCAACCACACGATTGGAGATGAGGATCTTTGTTCTCTACGCACGCCTCGCATGAGTTGTATCTCTGGCAGTCTGAATATATTCAGGTCAGTATGTATGAAACTGGCGCAATTGACCTGATCATTTACCTGGACACGTCACGTTATGCCACGCGAGACAATGATGAGTAAAATCGTCAACTTTGCCATAAACGCAGAAACTAGTGTGAATAGGATCGTCGAATGTCAGGAGAGCTCCACCAGAACACCACGAACAATCGGCATCTGCAACGCATCCATCACAGGAGCTATGCGAACGACATTGTTCTATTTGAAATCAAATATTATTATGACAGCTTTTTTACTATATAAGCCGTGCGTACCAGAGCAGTTGTTATAGTTCCAATATTTTGGGCAAGATCCATTATTGCAAGGTCCAGAGCCGTCAAGTCGAGCCTCGAGACACGTGCTTGTGCTGCTGCACCATCCACAATTCGCGTCATTAGTACACGAGTGGCAATTTTTGTGGTGCGAGCATTTAATATTGGACACTGAGAAGAACAACTTTTTCTTAATACGTGCCGCACATTAATATATTACTTGCTACATACGAGGACATGTATCAGGACTCACAACCGAGCAACTGCAAAGACCTGAAGAAGTGCAGGCCTCACGACCGTCATTTGATGGCTCGTAGCATTTGAGTGTTTCGCGACACCAGGCGCATCCGAGAGAAGCGCAAGTTGAACAATTTGCAATCGCTGAACAATTGGCTGTTGCTGCATCGAAATATCAGTGGTTATTATTACTATAAATAACGTGCAACATTATAAAAACCACTAAAGAATTTTATATCAATTTTCGACCAGATCCAGTACTGTAATATTATAATGCATATTACTTGGTACACATACTCTTCGGACAAGTATTCGAAGGACCGAATAAGCATTGTTGTGTGCAATTAGATGCAAATAACGCATTACTTTGCGAGCAGGTCATTGTACTTGAACACCATTCGCATCCACCCTTCACTCAGTTTAGTATAATTTTTTTACTGCAGCAAATATGACTTACGATATCAGAACACGATAAACAGTCCTTATTTGTCGAACAGAAGTCGACTTCTGTAATTGAAAAAATAATTAAAACATCGTTTCGTTAATTTTGATGTTAAGACAGTATTTAATGTTAATTTATGTATACTCATTTAATAAATATTAAATAGTAGATTTTCGAATTTACACGGAAAATATTAACTAATTTCCATCGAAAATATGGATGATTGCATCCAAGCTGTAAATTCTCATTTTAATATGTTTCGTTACGTACCAAAATCGGGTGAGCCGTTCACAATGTACATATTTACACAAAAAATAATAAATACTAATTTCCACGGCAAGCTCTTCCGTTGGATTTGGATTCCGTTGGTAATTGTCGTCAACATTATTAATTTGCTTTAATATTCATTCTTCAAATTACTTATCAACAATTAATTATTAAGGCGATTGTTGTTATTTGCCTCTTCAGTGCACAAAAACCGATCTACAAGAAAAAAAAAACGGTAAAATTCGTTTGTCTCTCATAAATTCTATAAATTTTCGCTAGACGTTCATTGATTGAAGGGTATTATTGTTGATAAGAAGATACCTACTGGGAGAGGGCCATATCGGAAGCATATGAAAAAAACAAACGAAATATGCTCAAAAAGATAAAGCTTGACATCACGATAATGACGTACAAGCAATATATATATTTGTCAATTAAAACTGAAGAAATTGGCTGCAATCGATAAGAAATTGGGTTTTATTAATCCGAGAAAGAAATATTTATTGGCCCTGTTGCAAAAAGATCAAAATATCATCAATATTGATCGATACCAAGAAAGGGGTTACAATTACTTGAGCGTTTGGTTAAGGTATAGATGTTTCCATTTTTAGCGCGGGATGCCAATAGTTGCAATCTCAATTAAGCGTGCACAGATTGGCCGAGGAAGATATAAAAGATGGAATGTTGTTGTTGAACCGCAAGTTTATCTCAATGGCCGATTTTGATTTGTTTTATTTGCAAGTTTCCCAGCCCTGATAAACTGAAACAAGAACAAAATTCCAATACAGCGAGACTCATCATTTCTTGACGTGTCGATAATAATTGAACCAGAGATTTCCTATTGGCAAGCGGATCTGCCAAACCCAACAACTTGATTTTTGACACAACCGACAGCCGTTTGTTTTTGTTTGCAATCTCAGAGATAATCACAACAAAAGGGTTTTTGAATTTTATTGATATCATCCCTACAACTCGTATTTAAACGCATGATGAAGCAATGGTACGATACGGGACAAAATCTTTTTTTTTTTTTTTCTAAATCCTGCAATTAATTTATCCTCGACATGCAGAACCAACAAGGACGTAAAGCACCCCCAAATCCAGCCTCCATTATCAAGGTTCAGACGTATATACGACGCCGCTTGGCCGGTTTGAAACTTGAAAAATTAGCGCGTAAGTCTGATAATGGTTTTGAAAATATTTATTCGTTCAAATGTGCAAATTATATTCATATTAGATTTCATTTGAAATAGAATAATTTACTTTTAATACCGATTTGAAAAATGAGAGTGACATTGAGAATTCTCCTGCGTATAATTGAAAAATTTAAATACAGTGCATCAACGGCAAAGAACTAGAGTGTGCTATGAAATATTAGAAACAGAGAAGGCATATGTAAAATATTTAGAGCAATTAGGAAAGGTATGTCAAAATCTTTTACCCAGATCGAACTTTCGAAAGACACAATCTTCGATTATTTTCGGTGAAATTCAAACCATACGAATCTAAAATAAGTTAATATCATTTCAATGCTATATCCTGGTTGTGATTTGCTCACAAATGTCTCTTTTGATTGAGAGATTTGAGACTGGATGCCGGGAACATGTAACAAGTAGCTAATCTGTTTCTTATTATATTATTTACGCGTTTTTTATTGTTCGATTCTTTATTCGTCATCGAAAATCATAATTACGAACGAGATCCCAATTTTCTAACGTCATAGATTTCTAATGCGTCGTATTACAGTTCTATTTGCAGCCTTTAATAGAAGCAGGATATGTGAAAAAGCAAGAGCATCTAAAATTGTTTAATATGGTCGATGATGTGCGGAAGATCAACTTGTTCATTTTAGCCGAGCTTGAACAACGGATGGGCAACTGGGAGAAGTTACTTATGCGAGAACAAAGATTGGGTGATATATTTGCTAAGCTAGTAAGTCTACTTTTGATTATTTTAAAAAACAATGACGAGATTGGATCCGGGATCGTAGCGTTTTAGTTCGAAATCACAGTTAGTGATTAATATCGATTAACGTGATGCTTTGTATGTTAATTATAATAATAGTTCGATTGTTTGATTCACAACTTACAGTTGTAGTGCACTTTTTAGCTTTACATAAAATTTAGGTGCAAACGTGCAACTTAGTTGCATGACAAACTAGAATTGTATAATAACCAATTGTTTATGTACTCATTAATTATATTAATGATTGATTTTCTTTTCAGTCTCCGTTTCTCAAGATCTATTCGGACTATGTTTCCGAATATCAAAGCAACTTGTCCGAATTAAACAAAGTATTCGATAAAAAATCATCTTTCTTGAAGGTAAATGTCAAATTACGCGGTAGAGCTTTTAATCTCCATAAACCGAGAGTGGACCGACATCTGGACAGGCATCGGGACAAAAATTCTTTACGACAGATTCACAAAGACAAGCTTAACATTTATTAGATCACATAATGACATTACTTTCCCCCTAGAAATGTATGGATAAGGTCCCACCTGACTATGATCAATTACAAACCGCGCAATTCTTGTTAATTATGCCTGTTCAAAGGTAACGTTAATCATGGCAATATTATTTAAATCAACGGACTAAAATAATTGTACGTTATATTAGGATTCCTAGATACCAATTGCTTATTGCGGTAAGAATTTGTTTTTCATTCGAATGAAATATTAATCAAATGTTGTTTTTAGGAATTACTCAAATATACATCATTCGAACACTCAGATTATGCGGTACGTATAGTTAATTAGCATTGTTTCAATCTATCAATATGTATTAACTATTTATTTACAGGAATTGACTAAAGCATTAGACGTGATTAAAGCAGCTGGCAGTAAAGTAGAAGAAGTCGTAAAAGAGCGCCAAAGCATTGAAAAGATATTAGAAATTAATAAGAAAGTTACTAAACCTTCTAAACGAGAGTTGGTAAGCAAAACCGGTCCGATCTAAACAAATTTTTAAAACTCCATTTTTTCGAGAGTTACTAATACAAAAATTAGCCTGATTCGTTTGTTGAGCTCGGTAGAAGTTATGTTCACGAAGGCTCGTTAATGAAAGTCTCTCATAAGCCCAATCAAGAGCGCTACATTTTCTTATTTTCTGATTCGCTTTTGTATACCAAACAAACGGCAAGCAATGAATTTGAGGGCAGAATGTTTACTACATTAGCCGGCGCCTCAATTACTGACCTACCCGATACCGGTACGTTTGTTCACATCCAAAATTTGGATCCTTTACGTGGAACTCAACCAAATCCTAGTCATATTATTAATATCGTCATTAACAACTCTTTTAGCGTTTGTCGAAATTCAAAATAGAATTTCTATCCGAACGCCTAAGAAGTCTTTTATTGTCTACACGAAGACTCCTGCGGAGAAAAAAATGTGGCTTGAGCAGCTTAAAGGCGCTGTTGCTATGCATGACAAGTCGGTATCTAATGCTAATATTCGAAGGAAAAGTGTTAATGCTCGTCCTTGTAAGTAGTCTGGATCCGATGTGAATTTTAGTTAACTATATTTAATAGCGATGTTAATGAATGGGGATGATGTTAGGGAATCTCTTAAATTACCCTTAAATGCCTCGCGAAGTAATACAAGCAGTCCTTCAGACAGCCCAAGAGATTTTCCACTCAGATCTCCCTCGTCTGAAAGTCAACTCATTCGAGCCCCTTCATCACCCAATATGCAAAGAGCCCTTGCATTGTCATTAGGCAACTCACGAAAGAGCATATCGAATGGAAGTTCACCGGCAGTCCCAAAATTCAGTACTGTTCAAGCTCGTCGTAACGGCAAACGATCAGCCATACCAAACGACCAGCAGTGGCACTCTGACGAGCCTAGTGTCGCGTCATATTCGTCGGACAGTCCCAGATCTGGTGAAGAGTCGCCGAGGAAACACAGCCCGAGAAGCGACAATGGTTCGTCGCGCCCGAACGGTATTTTATTGAAACCCGCGAGTCCGTCGAGTAGTCCTCCAGGACTAGGTCACAAGATACCGCCAAGACCGCCTCCAAGGCTCAGTGTCAGCGGACCGATAGACGCTCAAGCAATTCCTGCACCCCTCGCAGGCACTGCTAAGCAAACATCGGCTGTACAAGGCCAGTCCCCACGTGGTTGCGAAAACTCCGTGCTGTCCTCATCGCCAAAGTCTAGCGGAGAGTTCTTGTCACGCCCGACACCGCCGTCAGCACAACGTTCGCTGATGAGTCACGACGGACCCATGGCCACACCACCAATGCATCAACACCCTGTGAGTGTCGGGCCTAATGTAGCACCGCCACAGCCTCCACTTAAAGTCCCGTCCAAAGAAGGTGTAAAGAGACCAGTACAACCGCTCAATCACAGTGGTGGTCCTGCGGCTACTGACAATAATTCTCCTCGCGGATTCTCACCCAAACTGGTACGTATTTGTACCTCCCCCTTATTATCACAATAGTTAACCTGTAGGAATTCCAGAGTCAAAGTACCGGGGCCGTTCTCCCGCCCAAAAACAACGTAGCGCAGAGTTCTAAAGCGCCCATACCTAAATCGGGAATAGTTAAAGCAGCGACACCGAAGGAACCTGTCGTGAACAGTGGCCCCAACGCGACCTTTGCAGTGCCTGCGATTCCTCCGAAAAAGATGGCCGGGCCACCCAGCGGAGTAAGCCCGAAGTTGATGCAACGAGGGCCCGCTTCGGAGCCACAACCGCGACAGAAACCTTTGGCCTTAGGCACACCGCCAATGAGCCACCACGCACGACTTGGATCTGTTAGTGGACCTCCACCACCAGTTCCGGCAGCACCGCCCAAACGGACTCAAGTGACTAGTTAAAAAACAAAACTTATTTATTGAATGCGAATGCGGAAAAAAATTAGTATGGTAGTGTTTGGTTAGTAAAACAGTCTAGTAAGGAGCTTGTAGCGGCGATTTATTGTTGTATCAAACTGTACTTGTAAATTCTTCTCTTGTAAATAAAATCTAGAGATCTCTAATATTGGAATAATATTAAATTTTTTGTTATTATTTTGTTTCGACCATTTCCACTCGAGGTGTTGATTTCAACGGAGAACGCGTGAGTTTGGAGCTCTTATTGGGGTTCGGTACGTGCAAAGCAAATATTTGCGAGAAACTTAAAAATGTTAAAAGAAGATTGCTACTGAACCACACTACAAAAAATCCGATGGGAACAAATAGTGCATCGGATAATCCTCCAACTGCAATAGTGGCAGCCCACAATAGTAGCGTTGAACTGCTCATCCAAATGAAACTTGTAGTCTAATAATTTTTTTTTTTTAGCTACCAGATCAAAAAAATTCTCGGAAAATATTTTTAGTGTACTGAGGCTTACCCTTCTCAATTTTTTCATCCTACTTTCTGGATCACTTATTGTTTTGTTACTTTTCTTCAGCTCCAAGTATAGTTTGATGCCGCAATAAGCAAAAAAAACAAAAGTTACTAACACAACTACAACGTAAAAGGTGCCTTCGGTGTAACCTAATAACACACCCAATCCATATCCAACACCTCGTATAATAGCAGTTATTACTTCTAGAGCTAGTAGAACCCCAAATATGACCCAAAAAACGACTTTAAGTCTTTTTAAGAAAGGAGTAATTGAGACGTTGACCTTGGCGATAAGTTCGTGCCTACAAATCTCAATGAGTTGGGGTACATTATATATAAATGAAATATAACTACAAATTGGAATTTTGAGACTAGTATTTTTTCGGCAAATTTTATCGAGAATTCTAACATTTTTTTTTTACCAATAGAAGCTTATAAGCAAGACACTAAGCACTGCAAACGGCCATGTGATGGTGTATAATATCTGGTTCAACATGTGCGGAAAAGTGTAGATCCGCGACTCGAAGGGATCCCCCACAGCAGCTATTGTTCGGACTGTAAGAATACTCCGCGTTAGTTGTAAATCCTTTTCCGTTTTTTCTTAATTTAGTCACTTGCGAGTATTTCCGACGATTTCGAGCCACAGAACAGTTTGTGCAATCGAATGCTGTAGTTTTTTATATTTGATAAACATGATTTGTTTGTAGATTGCAAAACCAAGGCAAGATCCCGACAATATTGGGTATACTATCGAATAAGCAAGTATTGTTGGGGTATCAAAAAGCATCTCTTTGAATGCGTTGGTGTCTATTAAAAGGATAAAAGAAAATTAATTTTTTTGTCATCGGATCCACCTCCCCTTGGATTGTACCGTTGGATGTTATTCGGACTGTCACGTTTTCATACATCACCACATAATTCATTAACTTGTGCGATGATTGTGCTGACGTCAAGACTACTGGTAACATTAGATCAGATGTATCCGTTCCATCCCAAAAGTAAGCTGAAAAACCAGGCATATCAATGTTCTCTAAAATATGATCTTATTCACATGATCAGGTACCAACTTTTAAAATCAATTACCGGATATTAATAATTGCATGCTAACTAACGCCAATACATTTCGCTCGTAATAATTTCGGGCTTCTTCTTGATCACTCCGCGGGCTTTCAATCAAAACTATTCTAAGAAATCAAATTAATGTTGTTGTCGAATAATCAAGTTTGTTATCGTACTTATTCTCGAGATTGGAACTGTTTGCCAAAGCTAGTTGACCAACCAAATCAAAATGCCGTTAATCGGCCCAACTAAAACTTGACGAGGACTAACGAATGTCTGATGATGAGGATATTAATCAAGGAAAAGTAAATCAAATAAAATTGTTGCAAATCAAAAATAGAAATTTAAATTACAGCGTAAAAATAATAAAAGCGTTTAAATTTATAGTTTAAAAGTTACTCAGGTCAACTAAGATTAATCATAGGAAGTTGCGTAACATCTGATGCGATCGTATCAAATTAAATTAATGGATTGCTACAGTAACTTCAAAATTATAAAATAAGTTAAATTATATTCTTATTCACTTACTTGTCCAGCAATATCAGGAGGATAGAGAATTGTTAAACAGTTGGTAACTCCGATAAATGTAACCGCTAGTAACAAGCAACACTGAATACAAATGTGGATCTCTAACAAACGAATTTGTTAATTAATTTTGAAGGTCACAGGTACCATTGTAAATGAAATGGTAAGAAGATCTAGTGGCGGCCCCAAGAACAATAAAAATAATGCTTACCCATTAATATACTTCGCCGAAATCAAACTATTCAACTTGGCCTCAACTAATTCATGATACAAAATGTGGTATGTTATTGAGGTACTAATAAACTAATTAAAAAATCACTATGAAAACCTGATATTTGGACAATTAGAATTTTCCTTTTTTGGCTTTTCGAACCCTGCTCATAAACTGCCTTAGTGAATGTATTGTTTTGATTTATTAATTAACACTTAAGTATGATAAATATGTACCTCAAATTAATACCAACAACATGAGGGTTATGACAACATATGACCATATTTATTATTTCCTGTCGCTATCTTGCGACAATAATTTTACTAAGAGATCGATTTTAGATTCAAAATTTTCCATTTTTTTGTCCAATACGTCCATCTTTTTGGCAACTGTATTAATAGTCTTAACATTACTGATTTGTGCTTGATTCGACTTGCTATCAATATCTTCAATCTTCTTTTCCAGTATCTTATGTTTAGCAACCAATGATTTGGTGATTTTATCGAGTTGTGATTTGGTCTGTTTGCTTAACGAATCCACGCTCTCAACGATTTGTGTAGTACGATCACTCTCTTCCTCGTTCATATCTAGGCATAGTGCCTTTAATGTAGGCACGAATATCCAATCCCTTTGCAGGATCTATTTGAAACCGAGTTTAGATCCGCACCTCTAGCAAAAATTTTTAATATTATTTTTTTTTTTCTACCTTTTCGGCCACGTATTGTTCAGGGCCAGTATACTCCGTTCTCTCTTTTCTCCGCAAGTACATGTTGAAGTACAAATAGTGCCACATATTATGATCGTTTTTCACGTGATTTTCAAAACCGTTTGCGTGTCGTTCAAAAGTGTCACGTTCAATGCCGCACATGAAACATTTGTTGTGAATATCTTCTTCCACGCTTTTATTTTGAGATCGAAGCTCTATAATGAAAGAATTACATTAGAGATCTTTTAAAAACAACTTTCAGCCATTTTTTTTGTTGACACGTGTCAAGTGTCAAACTTTTACACTAATCTAGTCCGGTCATAATTCATGCTTTAAAGCATCGCAACGCAACAAATATGCAAAACACAACAAATGTTGACACGTGTCAAAAAAGAAAAATCTTTCGCGTGTCAAATTGACGTACCTCCAAACGTGTCAATGATAATACCAAAAATGATATTCAACAGTATAATAATCACCAGGAAGAAGAACGAGCTGTCATAAAACACGCGGTACTTAAAGTCGCTGTCGTTCCATTCTGGCGGCTTCATAATATCACCAATGCCACCACCGCTTCGCAAACTAAAATAGTTCCGGTGTTATTCAATTTTTTTGGTAAAGTGTGCGATTCTTCTAATCACATACCCGTAATTAATGACTGTTAATAAGCACATGAACATCGAATCACAAATGAGTTCTCCGTCGCGTTCAAAAGCAGATCTGAAGAACAAAAATCCAAAAATGGAATAAATGTACACGACCAACATTGCCAACAAAGTCTAGACGAAATTTAAAACGCGTTAATATTATTATATACTATATATGGTATGGTATACGCTTGTCGTGCAAAGTACTTACGGTTAAGATGATAGATTTGCCGTTAAGTGTCACAGATTTGATGACACCTTTCAATAGTTCATTGCGCACGACAATATCGGTCAAATGGAACGCAAAGAAATATGGACCGTGAGGCATGCGCCAGACACCAAATAGAGCAAATATAACATAGACCACTCTGTTGTAGACATATCCGAATTAATTAATCGCAATTTTGAATTAATATAATTAAAAAATAATACATTATTTTGTAATCGAATTCTAATTAATTTTTACATTTCGTTCCCAATTAGGAATAAATAAAATGTTACCTGTAAACAAACAAACTGTCGGTCAATAAGAAGTACAAGGACCATGCAGTGTTTTTCCAGCTAACTGCGCCAATAAACAACGGTGACTTTGAGGTGTCATTGTACGACAGCTAAAATAAAAAAACATCAATCTGTGAGTGACACTTTTGACATGTGTCAAACTGAGACACGTACACCCATAGCCTTCCATTTCTTCCTGACCGTCAGAGGTGCATAGCTGATTGTGTAAATAAAGAGCGCGATCGATGAAAGGAATATTTGTGCAAGACCCAAGAGGTACAACAGTGGTAGTGCCGACGAGTTAAAACTCATTTCTCTGCTTTGATCCAAAAATAAAACAATCAAAACTTATTCTTATAAGACTGTTAGCCGTAATAATACTTGCCCATAGACGTAGCTTGAGTCGTACGTGGCTACTATAATAAAGTTGGCAAGGACTGCAGTGAAGAACGAAATGTTCAATAAGAGGTTCTCTTGCTTCGTCAACAACGAGAACATTTGTTTTTGTGCGATGATCTCGCGGTGTTCCATTTCCTAAAAAGGAAGTTAGGTCATCTTATTGGGGGTAATTCCTGTATTCGCGTACTTGAATAAGATCTTCGGACCTATCGAAGAAATCTTGAATTTTGTCCTGTTGAGTGTCTCTGTAACAAAATATTAAAATTCACTGAATCAATAATAAACTTGATAAAAATAAAATATTCCGAGACTTGCCGTTTGACTTTAATTACAAGCTCTTTCTTCGATTTGAGAGTGAGATACTGCGAAACTGGTAAAATTCTGAAATAAACCCGCTCGAGTTTGTCATTGCGAACAATTTCAACGCGTCCAGTGCCTTCAGCGAAGACATTATCTGGCGGCAAGTGCTCCAAAATTGTTCGGACTTTGTCTTCGGTGTCGTAGTCTGCGAGAGTTTTCATCAAGAAAAATTCTAAGAATCCTAATTCGAGCAAATCTTCCGCTTCTTTTTCCTCGAGCAGTCCGCTATTTTCCCGTTCGATAATATCAAGCAAATCTTTTTCCTATTCACAATTGCTTAGTATCTATGATGAAATTTCACGGAAATCTTACGATCAGGTTGAAGTTAAGGGTGTATAACATATGACGGGGAATACTCGGACTCGTATTGCCTTCAAGCAGACTCAATAATGTAGTGATCATGCAGTTCTTCAAGAACGTAGCCTTTGATTCCTCGCACTTAAAGTTGTGATGTTTGAATATGTAATTTATCGACTCACATAGCTTTGTGCGGATTAAAGCCAGCTGCGCGCGTTTGTTAGATTTTTTCCAAATATGGAAATATTCCGAGACGTACTTGATTGTCCGGACAGGGACCTTGACAGTATTCA
>Ga0209960_1003131_pt1 | contig 14937 bp, 17 predicted proteins | sample ThiBiot_500_plan_2_FD_183947 | JGI IMG/M metagenome (GOLD analysis project Ga0209960, IMG submission 183947) | Wastewater bioreactor microbial communities from Cape Town, South Africa - Thiocy_expt_500_plan (SPAdes) | ecosystem: Engineered > Bioreactor > Thiocyanate-remediating >... | reverse complement strand
AAAAAAAAAAAAAAAAAAAAAAAAATGATAGATCGAAACAATGTTACTTGAATTTTGTCAACCACTAAATACTATATTGGAAGTAATTGATTTTTTATTGTTAGAAGGAGATCCATTTTTAATGATTTATATGTTTGTTTATTCATTGATAAAACAAAGGTATTTTCTTTTTCTTTTTTTTTAAAAAAATAAACACAACATTAATTTGTTCACTTTTGTTTTTTTTTTTTTTTAAAAAAAGAGATAAATTTTTAACACTTGAAGAAGGAATAAAACTAGAAGGTTTTTTTTGTTTTTTTAAAAAAAAATTCTTTTCCCTTCTTAACATTTTTTTAAAAAATAGATTTCTTGAAAGAACAACTTGCAATTCGTCCAGGATCTGTTAGGGAACTTTATGAAAAATCAAAAGAATTACTCGATATAACTCCTCAATGTAGTATTCAATCCTTTTTCCCTGATCTTTTTGGAGAAGATCCTTCCAATAAAAAATCTCCCCAAATTGATTCAAATCTAACTGAAACTTTATCTCAATCCTTTTTATTTATTACAATGAACGAATTAATTGAAAAGGTTTTTTTTTTTTTTTTTTTTTTTTTTTTTTGTCTTTTCAATAGTATATCATAACTTAATATCAATTTTATATAGAAATATCCATTTATTGTTGACATTCGATCACAAAATGAATATTTTGAAGGAAGATTACCAACAGCTATTTTAGTTGATATTCAAAAAGTTCCTACTTTTTTCTTTGTTTTTATTTATTTTTTTTAAAAAAAAATTCGAAATTGAAAAATTTTAAATTTTAGGTTAAATCAAATGAAATTGATTATGAAGCTCTGATACAATCTTTTGAACCCTTCAAAGAAACTAGGTCATGTATATTTTATTCTGGAAATGTTGAAGATGAAAGTTCTGTTCATATTATATGTGAAAAATTAAAGGAAAGTAATTTTAAAGGAATTTCAATCATACTTGGAGGATATATTGGTAAATACAATATTTATATCAAGATTATTTCTTTTGATCTTTTTGACAGAAATATATATTATTAAATAATTAAATAATAAAAAGAGGCACATCAGTTAATGCTTGAAAAGAAACTTGAATTAGCGGATCACGAAAAAAATAAATGTTCAATATGTAAAAAAGAATTTGGTGAAGAAATTCAACCAGAACCTCAGAAACCAGTTCAAGAAAATCGATCTCAAACTCGAAAACTATCTCAAAATGAAAATCAATCAAATCAAACAAATCAAAAACCAACCAAAACTTCATCCACTCCTTCAAAATCTTCTTGGGGATTTACATTACCTTCAATTTCATCTTCAACAATTATGGACAAATTAAAACAAACTGTTTCAGCAATTGAAGATTTACAGTTTGATGATTCGGATGAGGAAGAAGAAGAAGAAGAAACATGTTTCTTTCTTTCTTTCTTGAAAATTAATTTTTCATAGAATTTAACCTTTTTTTTTCTAATAAAAAAAAAAAAATAGCAAACTTTAAATCTGAGATTTATGATAGTTTAGAGGTTGTTGATCTTTCAGCTTGGCAACAAGATCCAGAAGTTCTTATTTACTCAGTTAAACAAGTTACTCCAGAAGGAAAATTATTTTCGAGGTTTGCTTATTTTTTATTTATTTTTATTTTTTATTTTTATTTTCTTTCTTTCTTTCTACTTATTTTTTTTTTAAAAAAAAAAAAACAAAGGAAACTTGTGATTACAAAGGATAAATTCTTTTCGGCAGAGGACCATGAATCAAAACCTCATTTTGCATATATACATGCATCTTTTTCAATTGATAAACTAAAAAGAATTGCATTGAAGAAAAAAGTTAAAAATATTGTTTCCTTGAGCTTTTCGAGAGTTGCTAATGTACCCACCTCTTCAAAATCACCCGAACAAGAATCAACTCTTCTATGGACAAAATTTTTCCTCATTGAAAATATGGATGAGTTTATTTCAACTTTGAAGTCAAGATATTCAGAAATCACAAAAAAGGCAAAAACAACAACAACAGAATAAACTTTAGGGATGTTGAAATAAAATAATAATAAAAGTAATTTTATTTATTTATTTAGAATCTATCTATGATTATTTTTTAATGAAGACGTTTATATGATTCAACAAATTCTCTTTCTTCATTTGTTAAAATTCCTCTAAATAAAATTCTTTCAACTTTCATAGGATCGTAACCAATTGTATCAAACATATCACAGTTTGCTTTCAAATATTCTTGTTCAATTGTGATATCAGAACTTTTGTTTTTGTTTTTTGTTAATGACATTAATTTCCATAGGAAAAAAAAAAAAGAAAAAAGAAAAAAAGAAAATCAAACGCAATTCTGAGTAATTGATCTTGTTGAGTATTATATTTTGGCCAAAGAACAGCAGGAGCTGGTGTACCATTATTTGGATCTCCAGTGGTAGCAAAATTACCAATATAATCAATAAAGTTATGACTTAAAACTTCTTCTTCTTGTGTGATATCAAACATAACTTGAGCTATTATTTTTTTGATGTTGAAAAGATAAATTTGAAAAACAAAAAAATAAAATAATTTCTAAAAAAACCTGTATTAAATAAAATTGGCATATCAACACCATGACAAACTCTTTGATTACAGAATGAAAAGTTTTCACCCCAACCATCAAAGGACCAAAAATGATCAAAAAGATCTATGTGATATTTTATATTTAAATATAAGTTCACACAAAATAAATAAATAAATAAATTTTACAAAAGTATGAATCTGTTGTTTGAGCAAGATTTCTAATATTCCATCTATTTGGACAATGAAAAGTAATGTGAGTACCAACTAATTCCATTTGAGGACGTTGATCAGGACTAGTATTATCTGGTGGATACTAATTTCATTCATTTTTTTCAAATTACTTTTGATTTTCAATTTTTTAAAAGAGTTGATTACCATATTAAGAACATCTGTACCATTATCTTTGAAAATAGCTAAGATGAGTGCTCGATAAGTGAGTGCATCAACTGGTTCTGACCAACCAAGATGAATATAAAGAACCTTTTATTTAAAAAAAAAAAAAAAAAAAAATTCATACAAAATTCAAAATGAAAGAAAGGAAGAAAATGAAAAAAAAATAAAACAGCTTCTTCAGAAACAACTCCTTGCATAATTGGTTTGGGTTGGAAATTTCCTTCAGCCATCATTCTAAGTGGTTGGTCTGGGATATCAACACCATCAACTTTAATTTTAATTTTAGTTTCGGGTTTAAGTTTTGTAAAATAAATAAATAAATTCATGAAATAAATAGAAATACCAGAAGGAAGAAGTTGCATAAAGGCAGAAATTGGTTTTGACATATCAACAAATTTAATAGCTTCTTCTTGTCCATGAATAATTTCTTCAGCATCTAAAGTTTTGGGTTTTGGATTTAGATTATTACACTCAGAATTTTTTCATTGAGTTCTTATTTGTAAATAAATGAATGAACCTAAAAGATATAAACAATCTGTATCATTCATATTACAACCAACAGCAGCACCAAATCTATAATTTGGATAATAATAATAAGAAGAAGAAATGATTCAAGATTAAATGATTAAATGAATAAATTGAATAAAACAAACAAACCTTTCACCAAGAGCTAATGCTTCGTCATGAGTAGAGAGAACAATGTGCATAGGATCACTCATAATGATAGCTTGATGAAACAAATTAGCACTTAATGGTGAAACAACGTGAATTGAAACAGATCTTCCTCCAGCACTTTGCCCAAAGATTGTTACCTAATTTTTTAATTAAATTTAATTGAAAAAAAGAGATAAACAAATAAAATTTAATAACATTATCAGGACTTCCTCCAAAAGCACGAATATTCTTTTGAACCCACATAAGTGCTTGTCTTTGATCTAAAATTCCAAGATTTGTAACTTCACCTCCACTAAAAGAAAAATTGATTTTAGTTTCGTTGGTTAACTTTTAACAAATCAACAATCAACAACAATAAAATGATTTATACTTAAGTCCAGGAGCAACCAAAAATCCAAGAGCTCCAACTCTATAAGTTACAGTAACAACAATGACATTCTTTTGTTCAGCAACAAATCCACCTTCATATAAAAGATTAGCCATTCCTTTGTCATAATTTCCTCCAGGGAACCAAACCAAGACTGGGAGATTTGAATTTTCATTAACGCCACGAGGAGTATAAACATCTAAATTAATGAATGAATTAATGTTTCTTTTCTTCCTTTTCTTTTATTTTTACAAAGAATGAAATGAAATGTTTACTTAAATAAAGACAATCTTCAGAGATGAGTTGAGGACAAGCATGTGGAGGAAGTCCTTTACCATCAACACAATTTTGAACACATCCTGGTTTATAATCACGAGTACCAAGTGGATCAGGTCTTCAATAATTTGGGATTGATTGTATTTTGGGTTTTATTTGATGTCAGATAAATATCAAAAACAAAAAATAAAATCAAATATAAAACAAAATATGAAAAACAAAAATTGTAAAAATAAAAATAAAATCAAACCCCCAACTTTGTACTGGTGATGGTGCTTTCCATCTTCCATTTTTTCCAACAGGCTATATTATTATTGTATAAGATAGCAATTATGAGATAGAATTATAAACATAAAAATCAAAACAAATAAGTTTCATACAGGTGCTGCATAAGGTACACCACGAAAAGCTCTTGTCTTTGGATAAAGCATACCAAGGATGCTATTAAATGAAATAACTATCAATAAACAATTTGAAGGACAACAATAGAACAATGAAACAAAAAAGAATTACCTTCCAGTCTCCAATTGAACAAACTCCTCTGGGTCAAACCAAGGCTGTCCACTGACCAAACCAATCAACAACAGTAACAATGTTGAACATGTTAGAACTGAAATCCTTCCCATTTCTCTGGTTATAAGTTATAAAAAGAAGAAAAGTTAGAACTGAGTTATAAGTTGTTGGAGGTGACAATTCGCAGTTGATTTTTAATTGATTTTTTATCGATTCGGTTTTTGTTTTGTTGTTTTTGGTCGAATCACGGGATCATTATCAAATCTGGACCGAACCCCCGTAAAAAAATTGGACCAGGTCCAGTCCATTTTCCATTTTCCACTTTCCCCAACCAACTTTTTTTCAAGCATTGTTGAATAAAATTGTTTCAATAAAAGAAATTCTTATTAAGAAAATTCCTTATTATTATTTGGATTATGCGTTGAAGGTGATTGTAGTTTTTTGAAAGGGCTTTCTTCCAAAATACTTTATGTTTGTTTGTTTTTTTTTTGTTCCAAAAAGCTGTCTTGTTGTTGAACCGAAAAAAAAACTGCCCGATCAGGTTGGTTGGTTTGTTATGAATTTAGGAAAGGCATAAAAAGGAAGCTTTGTTTTTTTTTTTTTTTTCAACACTAGCTTACTTCACAACAAACATTTGATCAATTATCTTCAATACCAACACCAAGAATAAATTTTTTGGTTTTTTGACCTTTAGAAAAACCATTTCAAAAATTATTTAAAATCATTCCATTTGTTGAATGAATTATTTGAAATTTGTAATACCCTGAATGAATGGATGATAATTAATTGGTGGGCGTGGAGAATCCTGATTGGATTCATAATTTGTTTTTTTGTTATGAATTGCTTTGGAAAGGTATAAAAGGGAAGCTTTGTTTTTTTTTTTTTTTTTTTTTTTTTTTTTTTTTTCAATAAAAAAGTCAGATAGTTAGGTAGGTTTGTGCACTGTTGATCGATAATGATTCAAAAGTAAACTCTTTTATTTTAATTATTTATTTCATTTTTTTCTTTTTCATTACTAAATACTTTTAAATTTGAAGGTCGTTGCTGTTCCTTGAGATGTCCGTTGCCAATTTTTCGTTGAGTATTTTCCGTTGCCGTTCGTTGAGTTTTCCCAGTTGAGTTTTTCGTTGCCTGTTCTTTCGTCAGCTTCTGTTGTAAAAGTTCACTCAAAATGTCTTACCAATAAAAGTTTGATCAAAGAACATAAAGTTTTTCTTCCCTTTACTTCTTTTTCTTCTCATTTTTTTATTAAATTAAATCATGTTGAATGAATTTAGCCAACGAAACTTTGGAAAACACTCAACAATTATCAATTAGTGTTTGAAAAAAAAAAACATGATTCAGACTTTTTATCAATTAGACATTTAAAAAACTGAAAAATGGAAGTTGATGAACAGCTTCTTGTTGCTTGTGAGGCTTGCAAAGTGAAAAAAGTTAAACGATTATTGAATAACTCAAACATAAATCTCTTTTATCAAAATACTCACAATCAAACCTCTTTTTGGATCGCTTGTAGTTTTGGACAAGTTGAAATTGTAAAATTATTATTACAAGATGAGAGAATGAATATTAATATTATTAATCAAGTTGATTGTTATCAACGAACACCACTTTTTATTGCTTGTGAAAATGGATTTTTTAAAGTTGTAGAAATTTTATTAACTGATGAAAGAGTGGATAGAAATCAACCAAAAGAATCAATTTCACCATTTCATTTTGCTTGTGAAAGTGGAAATATTAAACTGGTTGAACTATTATTAAAGGATAGTAAAGTTGATGTGAATCAAGAGGATGATGAGGGTTGGACACCTTTTCATAGTGCTTGTAGACAAGGATATATTGAAATTGTCGAAATTTTATTAAATGATTCAAGAGTTAAAGTAAATCAAGGAAATAATCATGAAGAAACACCTTTCAAAACTGCTTGTGTGGTGAAGCGAAATGAAATAGTGAAATTATTATTGAGGAACAAAGAAGTTGACATCAATAAAGCAGATGTGTTTGAGAGAACACCTCTTATTGTTGCTTCTTCCCATGGATATCTTGAACTTCTAAAATTATTATTAAATGATGAAAGGATTGAATCGAAAGTAGGGATTCAAACACCTCTTCTTGTTGCTTGTGAAGATGGATATATTGAAGGCATAAAATTACTATTAAGTAATGAAAGAATTGATATAAATCAAGCCAAAGATAATTCTCAAACACCTCTTCTTGTTGCTTGTAAAGATGGACGTATTGAATGTGTAAAATTATTATTAAATGATAAAAAAATTGATGTCAATAAAACAAATAATCGTGGAGAAACACCTCTTTGGATTGCTTGTTCTTCTGGACGCATTGAGATTGTGAAATTATTATTAAATAATAAAAGAATTGATATTAACGAAGCAAACATATTTGGAGAAACACCTTTTGGTATTGCTTGTGAAAAAGGATTTTTGGAAATTGTTCAATACTTATTAGCAAGTGAAAAAGGAGTGACTATAAGGAATCTAAAGAGAAGAAAAGAAATAGAAAGGAGAATCTGTGAAAGTCAAGAAAAGTTCCAATTATTAAAAAAGTATGAAAATGTTATTGAGCTATTGGAGTCATTCAAAAGGGATCCAAATCAAACGAGAACAAAATTGAGATTACAACTTGGATTAACTGGTAAACACTTTGAAATTCATTTTTTATTTTTTTAAAACAACTAAATTTCAATTTTTTTATAGATAGGGTAGCAGCCTCTGTTTTTGTAATCATTGTTCTTCTTTCAGACGATTATTTAAGTTTCAAAAAGGAATTAAGTGAAAGTGAAAACATTCATTCTTGTCATCAAACAATTTGATCAACTTGACCAAAAAATCACTAGAATTCAATCTATAATATAATATTGTCTTTCATAGAGATTTTTTTTACAAAAAATTCAATTTCAAATTCGAACTTGTTTATTATTTTGAGTGAAAGATTCAAAAATTCTTTTTATCCCAAAGTCATTTTGATAATTTTTTTTTTGTTGTTCAATCAGATTGAATATTAGACTCAAATTATTCATCTTTTAAAGTTTAATTTTATTTATTTATTTATTCTGATGTTGTTGTTTGCAAGAATTTTACTATAATCAAATTTGAATGCAAAGACAATCCGAACAAAGAAAAAAAAAACTTAGAAAAAAAAAAAAAAAAAAAAAAAAAAAAAAAAAAAAAAAAAAAAAAAAAAAAAAAAAAAAAAAAAAAAAAAAAAAAAAAAAAAAAAAAAAAAAAAATGGAAAATGCTTACGACAAATTGCAAAAACTCCAAACTATCCAGACCTATCTCATTAATATCGCTCATATCATTCGAAATAATTCATATCATACTTCTAATTCATCACTTAAACACCTTTCATTTATACTTTTTATATTCATTCATTCATTTATTTGTTTTATTCCAAGTTTTTTTGATAAAAAGAACCAAAAAAAAAATTTAAAACAAAAAAAAAAAATAACAAAAAAACAAAAAGAGAATCTATTATAAAAATGCATTAATATTGAAGACTTTATTATAACTCATTATATTCTTTGAAAGAAATGTTATAAAGTAAATTTATAAATAATTCTAATTTTTTTATTTTATTAAAGAAAATAATAGAGTGAAATTGAAAGGGAAGAGTCATTGTAATAGATAGAAAAAGAGAGAGAAAAAGGAGAGGAGAGATAGAAGAGAGATAGTTATAGAGGATGTCACATAGAAGTGCGTCAAGCTTACAAAGAGAGAGGAGGAGTCTCTCGATTGGAGGTGAAGTTGAACATGAATTTAGAGAAGGTAACATTTATTACTTCATATTATTTGGTTTTTATTTTTGTTTTGAAAATAATAATTGGTTTTTATTTTTTGGTAATTTTGAGATTGATTGACTGAAGAAGTCATTTTATGTTTTTAATTTTTTTCAAAAAGAAAGTGTATTCTTGATCATAATGTTAATGTCTGAAAAAAAAAAAAATATTTAGGAGTGTTAATGTTAAATAGTGATGGTGTTTTTGTTCAAAGATATTTCACGTAACTTTTTTTTTTAAATATTTATTTTGGATATTGAAATTCAAATCTTAACTTGTTGAGAGGGAAGAAAACAATTTTTCAATTTCATATTTTTTGTTCTCGAAAAAAATAGAGTTTTTGATAGTAAAATTGTCTATGCATTCAGAGGAAAAGAAAGAAAACATGAGGTTTTTTTCTTCTATTTTTATTAATCTATCATTCTAGTACTAACTATTTATTTATTTATTTTTTTTTTTTTCTGATACATTAGTTTTCTCCATTAACAATTGTAGAAGAACCAAAATTAGAATCAAAACAACATGTTTTTAAAATTATAACAAATGGCGAAAGACCATTTGAACTTGCAGCAATGAATTCAGAAAATAAAGCTGATTGGATAAAAGGTTAAATTCAATTAATTCAATTTAATTCTTTTCTTCATTTTCCTGATTTCGTTTTTTTTTTTTTAAAAAAAGCCATCAAAGAGGAAGTTTTTAAATTGATTTCAAATATATTGGATGATATTGAAAAAGAAGGACTAGGTCCTTACCCACCAATAATTGATGGAACTCTACTTGAAGAAGGAAGTTTTGCTTCATATGTTCTTAGAAAACAGGGTTCTAGGGTATCATTATTATTTTATTTTCAAAAAAAAATCAAAAATAAAAAAAAAATATTGATAGGTTGTACCAGTATTTATGTATTTACAAAATGGAAGACTTGCAATTAAAAAAAGAGCATTTGATCCAACTGATTTACGATCATGGAGAGTAACACAAAAAACTGTAGTTGATATATTAGAATCGTAATTTTCAATTTTTTTTTTCAGTTTTTTTTTTTCATATATTTTTTTTTCTTCTTTTCTTGAAATTAATTAATTCTTTCTAATTTTGGACTTATTAAATTAAGATACGCTGCTCCAGCTTTTAGTCTAGATAAAGAAACTTTACTAGTAGGGAATTGGGCAATTCAAGCAAATTGGATCACTGTATTAAAATCATCTATCAGTAAATCAACTATATCTGATTCAACTTATGAAATTGATTTTGCAGCACCCCAAATTGAAGAAGTTCCTGATCCTGAAGCAAAACGTTATCTTTGATTTTATTTATTTATTTTTTTTTTGAAATTCGAAACTTTTTAATAATCGTAAGAATAATGAAATGAAACAAAATAAAATAAAATAAAATAATTAATTATTAAATAAACAAAAACTAAAATAGAAGAAGAATCAAAATCAAAGACATTAAAAAGATTTTCTTTCTTTGATGCAAGTTCATTTCGAAAGACACTTGGAAGAAAGAGTAAAGCAAAAGATGATGATAAATCAAAAGAAAAAGAAGTTGAAAATAATAATGAAAATTATGGAACAATGATGGTTAGAGATGATGTTAATGGAGCAGGAAATGAATATTATGATGTAGGAACAATGGTTGTTAATCAAAGTGAAGATGCTGGAAATGATTTTTATAAGACATTTGCAGGTTCAGTTCGAATCACTGGAAAGGTTCCATGGGAAGATTTTTCAACATTTAAAGAGATTGAAGGAGTTGAAAATGATGATAGTAAATTTGCAGATATGCAATTAGAATATGAAGAAATTACAGATGAAAATGTGGTTGATGAACCTGCTCCTGTTTCTATTAATGAAGAAGATAAATCAAACTTAAATAGTACAGGATCTAGTACTAGTTTAAATGAAAAAGCTGAAATTGGAAATGAAATTGTAGTTCCTGTATCAAGGGTTTATTTTTATTTTATTTTATTTAAAATTAATTTATTTTCCCAATATTGTTGTTTATAATTAGAATCAAAGACCTCGTAGTGCATCAAATGCAAAAAAACCTAACTTTATGAGAATTAGACTAAAAGCAAAATCTCCTGAAGGACCAATTAAAGGTTTTTTTTTTTTTTTTTGAAAAAATTCTTCGTTATTTTCTTGAAAATAATTTTAACATCTCCATTAGTTTATCGAGGTTGTATAGAAGATGGTGATCTATTTAAATCAATTATTGTAACAAGTGAAATGAAAACAAATGAAGTCTTAATGATGATTCTTGAAAAGTATGAAATTGATCCCTTACAAAATGTTGATGGGACATATGTATTAGTTGAAGAGGAAGTAGGAGGTATTTCAAGAAAATTATTTATTTTATTTTATTTTATTTGCATTTTTTTCTTTTCTCAAATAAAACTAAAAACAAAAACAAAGAAATTGAACCTGGTACAGAAAGATATCGTCGAATTCTTGAACCATTAGAAAGTCCTTTAATTGCAAAGTTAAATTGGGATCATAGGAGTCTTCAGTTTGCTATTGCCAAAAGAGAAGAATTTGTGAATAAACTAGTTGACGTATGAATTTCCGTTTTATTAATTTTTTTTTATTAATTTCAAAAAAAAAAAAAAAAATCCTTTTATTTTTGGTTAAAAGGGTGTCGATTTCAAAGTACTTTGTGTGGATGGAACATCAACTTCATTAAAATTCAGTGATAAATTATCAGCAACAAGAGTTTGTGAAATGTTAGGAGGAAAATTGAGTCTTCAAAAAGCATCGTATCCTTTATTTTCTTTATGGATGGCGACGTCAAAACTTGGTATGTTTATTTCAAGAAAATAATAAATAAATTTAAATAATAAATAAATAAAATAATAATAAAATAAAATAATAATAATAATAAAACTTTCTTAGAACTTCAACTTGAACCTTTTCAACAAATTGGAGTCATGGCTGAAGATTGGAAAAGTCTTGAATTAAGGTTTGCAGAAGGAGAAAGTTCAGATCCAAATGGTTTTTTTCTTTTTTCTTTTTTCTTTTTTTTTTTTTCTTTTTTTCTTTTTTCTTTTTTCTTTTTTCTTTTTTCTTTTTTTTCCCCTCTTGTTAAATCTCTCAATCAATTTAATTTTTATCTTTCTCTTTCATTTTTTCAAGGAATTCAACTTCATTATCGTCGATGGGCTTTTTTATCAAAAACAGCTGAAAGAAGATGTAAAGATCCAGCAGCAATTAAATTATTATATGAACAAGTAATTGATTTTTTTGAAATTATAAAAAAAAATAATTTATCAATAATAATAAAAAAAAGGCAAAAAAAGCTCTTATGGATGAAACATGTCCTTATGTTGGAAATGATTACGAAGATTTATTTATTCTTGCTTCTTTACAATGTCAATTACTTTTTGGAGATTATAATCCTGAATTACATACCCCAAATTGGATCTTGTACCATTTTATTTATTTATTTATTTATTTATTTATTTCCCTTTTCCTTCAACTAAAGTTCATTTTATTGAAAAAAAAAAGTAAAAATACTGAGGATCTTCGAGCTATTTTTCCACCTTCTTTTTTCATAAATTATCCATTCAAAAAGGAAGAACGAGAGAAAAAATTAATTCAATGTTATAAAAGACATGCTGGTCATCAAAAAATGATTACGGAAATGCTTTACTTACAACAAATTCGACAAGTAATTTTTTTTTTTGTTCTTCTTTAGAAATCATGAAATTAAATTCAATTTATTAGTGGCCACATTATGGAAGCACCTTTTTTCATGCATCCCTTGTAATGGCTAGCAGTAAAGAAAAGAAAAAAGGAATATCTTTTGAAGATAATAGAACAAAGGGAATACTTGTTAGAGTTGGAGTAAATGTTGAAGGAATCCATATATTTGATCAAGCAAAAAATGTACTTCTTCTTTCTTCTTTCTTCTTTCTTCTTTCTTCTGAGACTAATTTTTTTTTTCCAAAAAAAAGACACTTATTATTTCTGAGGAACTTGGAAATATAACTATTTGTACTGATTTAAGATATCCAAATTCATTCATGTTTGAATGTCGCAAATCTTTCACAAAAGGAACATTAGAAAGGAAAAAAGATAAAAGTTTAACTTTATTCTGTTTATTTTCACCTCAGGTTTGTTTTTCATTTTCCTCATTTTTTTTTTTTTTTTTTTTTTTTTTTCTTTTTTTTTTTTTTTTTTTTTTTTCATTCGCGTTCATTTATTTATTTATTTATTGAAATAGGTACAATTAATTCAAACATTTGTGACAAGTTCACTTCATCAACAAGCAGAAGATGCTAGAGCTTTAAAGATAATGAGAAATATTCAAAGAAAGAGATCCGCAACTGATGTTCAAAATTTCCAAAGAGAAAACTTCTTAAAGTATTCTACACAAAGACATTTGAGCCCGACTATTAAAGAAGATTAATGATGATGTCTTGTAGTGCTTTATCTTTCCTCTTGAATCTTAAATTTTGAATCAATTATAAATTGAAAACTTGTACCAACCCTTTTATTTATATTTATTTCATTTTGTACAATTATTCTTTAATTTCTATTTCTATTTCGGTTGAGTCTTGTTCAGTTTTTGGGAAAAACTCTTGACTCATTAAATGGCTATTCAATGTCCTTAAGAGAGTTCTTGAAGGAGATGCCATGTGTCTATTCTCAGATATTAAGCGAAGCCTTCTTCTAATGAGATTTTTATTGATCGCTATGGAAAAAAAAAAAAAAAATTAAATTTTGCAAAAAAAAAAAAAAAAAAAAAAAAAAAAAAATTAAATTTTGCAAAAAAAAAAAAAAAAGAAAAAGAAAGAAAATTACATTCTGTTGGCAATGTCTTGTCATGAAAATTTCCTATTTGTAATTGAAACAATTTTTATTAAAAAATATATATACAAAGAAGAAAGAAAACCTTTCTCATCAAAATGTTGAACTAAAATACATAAACAAAATGCTACTGAAAGATCATTTCCTACAAGAAAAAACAAAAGAAAAGAACAAGAAAATAAAATAAAATAAAATAAAATAAAAGTAAAATATACCATCTTCACAACAAATTAACACATTTTGTTCCAATTTTAAATGATTTACAACAAAAGTTGTTCCTTGTGATAATTTTTTCAAATAGTCATATCTTCCTTTTTTCCCTGATGGAATCTGTAAGAATAAATAATTATCATAATCATCACTTTCTAAACCCAAAGGAATATCTGAACAATTAAGAATCGCATCAAATGAATTCCAACAATTTGGAGGTTTTCCTTTTGATTCATATTTTTTTTTTGAAAATTCAAATTTAGTACAAAAAAAAAAAAAAAATTGAATAGTAAAAGATACCTGAAAATATATTTCCTATAAATAAACGAGTTTCTCCAATTTTTGACCAAGAGGGAATTTGATTGTGATCATTTTGTTCATTGACACACATTAATTTTCTTGAATTTGAAACAATAGTTTGGACTATCTGTTTACAATTTTCTTTTGGTGAATGAAGGATTTCATTTGAATGTTTCCAAAATAATTTAGGAGTTAGACCAAATGACCAAGTTTCATGATCATCTCCAGCACCTTGAATATATGTATAATCTTCTCTATGACATTGATCAGTTCCATAAATTGCAGAAGAAGTTAAACAAATGACTGGGGTGAATGATAAATCTAATAATAACAGTAGGATAATTAGATGATAATTTTCGTTTTTTTATTCTTCTATTTCTTCATCAACGGAAATGAAAAAATAAATGAAGAAAATTTTACCTTGAAAAGTTAAAAGTAATTGATCAATATCAGTTTGAGGAGTGATCCAAATAGGTTTTAAAGGTTTTAAAAGTTTTTGAGATATATTTTCAAAATTAATTCCAGTTTCCTATCAAAATATTCATTTCAAATTGAAATTCAAATCAATCAACCTTTGATTAGTTTTCTATTTATTTTTGAAAAAAAATAATAATAACGAATATAAATCATTACCATTAATTGTTTTACAAATTCAGGAATCTTCTCTTTAATCATTCTTTTCTCTTCATCTCCAACAACAAAAGGTACATGAAGTTCAAGATCCCAATTTTCTATTCCAACTTGCTTTTTAATATTATAAAGAGCTTGATTGAAACAACAACACCAAATTGGAATTGTTTTAGAGAAACTATCAGGGATTTGTTTGCCTTTCCTTGTTGAATCAATAATGATACAGCTAAATAATTAAATTGATTATTAGAGTGAATTCATTTTTTTTTAAAAAAAAAAATTATGCATAGAAATTATAAGAAAATGATACCCATTGTCTTGTTGAAATAGGTCAAATAAGTGTAAGTTAAGTCTTCTTAAGCTCAATTCCCATTTTCCAATATGACCATCTTTTGACATAAAGTAAACTGTTTC
>Ga0209960_1003128_pt1 | contig 14951 bp, 16 predicted proteins | sample ThiBiot_500_plan_2_FD_183947 | JGI IMG/M metagenome (GOLD analysis project Ga0209960, IMG submission 183947) | Wastewater bioreactor microbial communities from Cape Town, South Africa - Thiocy_expt_500_plan (SPAdes) | ecosystem: Engineered > Bioreactor > Thiocyanate-remediating >... | reverse complement strand
TAAAGCAGATGCGCAAGGGGAGATGAAACTTTTGGAAATTAATCCTCGTTTTCCGGGTACGTTACCATTGACGAGTGCTGCAGGCATTGATATCCCCCGCTTATTAATTGACGATGTGATGGGCGTGGTTCCGCCACCAGGACTTTTACCCTTTAAAGAATTAATGGTTGTCCGATATTGGGCAGAACACTACATACCGGTTACGGAGTGGCAAGAATTATGTCAAAAAATTTAGATTTATGGCTCATTCGCCATGGAGAGAGTACCACCAATACCGGTTTATGGACGGATAAACCCCTAGCGGCACCCTTAACTGCACGCGGCCACGAACAAGCGGCGGCGGCCGCCCAAAAAGTGACTGAGCCTCCGGCATTAATTATTCATTCACCGGCAGTACGTGCGGAACAAAGTGCCTCTTATATACGCAAGCTTTGGCCGCAAGTGCCAACAAGAGTATGGCCAATTGAGGAAATTATCTATTTGTCGGCGGCCAAAATCCAAAATCTAAACCAAGAGGCGCGTAAACAATATATTCAGGATTATTGGAATAGGGCAGATCCGTTCTACTGTGATGGGTCCGATTGCGAATCATTTGCAACCTTTTTACAGCGAGTTCATTGTTTTTCAGAGCAAGTAAAAACTTTATCCGGATTGGTCATCGCCGTCGGTCACGGACAGTTTTTCAAGGCCTATTTGTTAAGCCTCCAGAATGAGCTTGTGGCGACCCCTGAAGGCATGCGTTTTTTTCGTCAGCAAGAGACGACTCATCCTTTGGCCAATAGTGAAATTATTCATATTAACAATCCAGAATGATTAATTCATAATCGCCGCCTCCCTTTATTCATGCTCAAAAGGCTTCTCTTCCAAGAGAGGCCTTTTTTTATTTAATAGGTAAAAAATCGTTAACTCGGAATACTCAGATGCAGGACTTAAGAAAATGGCAATTTTTTGTGCGACATAATAATTGGTTAAGCTTAATATGCTAAATTGATTCATAAGAACTTAGTGCGGAGCCAGAATATGAAAATCCAAGTTATTTTTTGTGATGACAGTTTTATTTATCGTCAACGTCCTGAACCAGGAAGTGGTTTTGGCATCGTCAAGGAAAATGAAAATGCTTTGTTCACGCAGCTTGATAATTCCACAAAAGATTATCAAAAACAACTGGTAGCTGTGCCTTGGGATACGTTAGAGCAACGTGAGTCTTATGTTCTATCTCAATTTGCAAAAAGATATAACAAAGAAAAAAATAGAGAAGTTGATATCTGTTATTTAAGTAGAAAACAAGGTGAGAGTCGGCTGGACTACCTTAATAACAGCATAAATCGTATTGCCTCAATGTATGCTCATGATCAAGTGGAAATTGAAGTCTATATAGAAGAAGAAGAAAATGGAGAAGGCCCTTTTGAAATTGAGGAATATTTTAAAGGTAAGAGTATTCCATGGAATATTACCCTAAACATTCATGAACTGGTTAATGGTAAGGATCAGGTACCCCTTTCAATAGTCGGGAGCAGTCTAATCAACGAACATAAATACGATATTAGCGCATCCCCTCTACAAGCAGAGATAAATGAATTAAAAGTGAAATTATCTGAGAGTAAGGATGATTTTGTTCGCACTACCTTAGGGCATTTGGCCATTTTGTTGCTTGAAAAAGGAAATTTACACATCACAGCAAATAACGACGAACCTAATGAACGCTCAGTGCTTATTATAGAGAATCCTCTTCAGCAGCTCCTCAGAAGATATAACGCAGCGATTACCGCAATTATGGAACAATATAAGCAGTATGCGCCGAAGTCCAGTGAGCAAATCTCCAGTGAGCAAATCGCGATAAAAACCCTAATCACCCAAGCTTTAGCTTTAGCCAGCGCGCTATCTACTAAAAGTAAAGTTGGTGCATTTTTTAGTGAACCCTCCTACTGTTCGGTGCGCGATTTTGAGTTAACAACCGTCTTTCTAGAAAATGTGAATGAATTGCTTAAGGCTCCTTGTAAGGATCGTATAGATATAGTGTTAGATAATTTGCAAAATTTGAATAGCCAAGGTAAGGCGCCCTATCTCGTCGGCGCGGGAATTGTTCTTGCGGGACTGTGTATGATACCTGGCCCCGGATTGGTATTGTTAGCGTTGGGATTCACCGGCGTGTTTGCTTTGTCTGCTGCAGGGTTTATTGCAGCGATGTCTATCGCCGTTACTGTTGCCCCTATATTCGGTATACTGATCGGGGGCGTCGGACTTGATTGCATTGCAAAGCAACACAAGGAAGATGGTATTAAAAACGCGCTTCAAACAGCTATTAACAGCCTTGAGGCTGCTCTAAATGGAGAAATCTTGTCTGATGATCTAAAACCTAAGCAAGAGAACGAAGATGGATCAGAATCTGAGTATAGAATAGAAGATATCTCAAAATCCAAAGAGGATGAAGCAAGTGTAGAAGAAAGCAGTTCCGAAGGAAACTCTCTTTAACTTAAAACCTTCGTTAACCAAACAGACGAAAGAACTCGAGCAGTTTCTTTCGTTTAAAGATAAAAGTCTCTTTTCTCAGCCTACGTACCGCGCTTTAGGCGCGGTACGTAGGCGATTTGATTTAGTCTGAGACTATTTATAAAAAGTATCGAGTTACCCGAAGCTTTAAGGTATTCGCCTCTTATTTAATTAATAGTAACCCCAGTTTTGCTTTCTATTTAAAATTAAGTAGAATCTGACGATAGCAAATGTTTCCGAATGATTATGCAGCTTAATCCGCATCTTTTATTTCCAATTCCAAGCTCCACTAGAACGGTATTTCTAAAAAATATCATTAAAAATCCTAACATTATTGTTGGGGATTACACTTATTATGATGACCCTGTGGATGTACATAATTTTGAAAAAAATGTTCTTTACCATTTTGATTTTATCGGTGATAAACTTATTATCGGTAACTTTTGCCAAATTGCCACGGGTGTAAAATTTCTGATGAATGGTGGAAATCATGATTTGGACGGTTATTCATCATTTCCCTTCGTAATTTTTCAAAGCTACTGGTCACAGGTTCCATTTATTCCTAATTCTAAAAAAGATACCATCATTGGTAATGACGTATGGATTGGTTATAACGCTACGATTATGCCTGGAGTATGCATTGGCGATGGGGCGATTATTGCCACGGGTGCTGTAGTCACCCGCGATGTCGCTCCTTATGAAATTGTTGGTGGTAATCCTGCACGATTGATTCGCAAACGCTTTGATGAAGAAACTATTAAGTTTTTATTGCAGCTTAAGTGGTGGGATTGGTCCATTGACAAAATTGAGCAACATGTTCTATCGATCATGAAGGGTGATAGGCAAGCCTTAGAAGGTGTATAGCAATCTATGATAAAGCATAATAGTTATCAGCTGTTAAAATTAATTTTCCCTTTGGTCATCACGGGTCTGATCCAATCTGCCGTTTGGTTTTTTGAAACCATTTTTCTTTCCCATTTAAGTCCGAATATTTTGGCAGCCGGTTCACTGGTCACCTGGGCTTTTGGCACCGTTTTTGTCATCATATTTGGCACCTTAAGCTCCATTAATATTCTAATTGCGCATAAATTTGGTGCTGAGGATGAAGAGGGCATATTGCATGTTGTCCGTGATGGATTTTGGCTTGCTCTTTTATTTGCGATACCTGTATTTCTCTTATTTTGGAATATGGCGCCCCTGTTTTTATTACTCGGTCAAAGCCCAGAAGTTGTGGTGCTTGCGAATGCCTATCTACATGCAATGGCATGGGGGGCGTTGGCTAACGTAATTATTATTGCCTTACTGGAGGTTTATATTGGGTTAGGCAACGCCCGCATGATTTTAATTTTTAATGTATTGTGCGCATCATTAACCATTGTTTTTAGTTATGCGTTTATTTTTGGTCGCTTTAGTTTTCCGCAATTAGGGATTGCTGGGGCAGGGTGGGGCATGACGTTGAGTAATTGGATCACGGTATTCATTATGGGGGGATATGCTTTAACGAATAAAAAATGCCAAGGGTATTTTCGTTACTTACTCCATTTTGGCCAACAATCCTATTTTAAAGAACTAATCCTTGTTGGTGCCCCGATGGGACTTATGTATTGCATCGAGGTTGCATTCTTCTTCGCATTAACCTTAGTCATGGGTTCTTATGGCAGTTTAGTCTTAGCCGCTAATCAAATCGCTCTGCAATATTTGGGTGTGGTGATGGGGGTGACTTTTTCTACTGCTCAGGCAATCACGGTACGAATGGGACATTTGTTAGGTGCTGGAGAAAAAGCAGCTGCCGCACAAACAGCCTACCTCGGATTTCTCTTTGCCACCTTATTTATTCTGATTGTCGCCATCTGCTATTGGTGTTTCCCAACTTATTTGATTGCACTTGATTTTGATATTAAGCAGGCAAAAAACGCTGAGATCGTTTACTTTGCGACGCAGTTTCTAGCCGTGTGTGCTGTTTTCCAAATTTTTGATACGATGCGGATTTCACTATTTGGTGCTTTGCGTTCTTTGAAGGATACACGGTTCACCCTATTTATTTCCATTTTTAGTTTTTGGGGTATTGCTCTGCCTTTTGGCTATTTTTTGGCAGAAAAAAGTAGACTGCATGAGGTGGGATTATGGTGGGGAATGACTTTAGCCTCAGGTATAAGCGTTGTACTATTACTAAAGCGCTTTCAATCTAAAATAAAGGAAGCTAAATTTGGTACATAGTGATCAGTTTGTTTTTGATGAGAAGGTGTATTTTGATCAGACATTTAGTCATATCACCTTAGAGGATGGGCGACTTGAGCTTATCGAATTTCAAAATTGTCGCTTTAAACAGTGTAAGTTCACCGCGGTTATTTTTAGTAAAATACGATTTACCGAGTGTGACTTTGAGCATTGCGATCTATCACTATCCAAATTCCCGGGTTGCAAATTTTCCGAAGTGGCTTTCAATGATTCCAAATTAATCGGAATTAATTGGACGGAACTCAATTGGCCATTAGTGAAGCTGACCAGTCCTATTTATTTTTATAACAGTAACATCAGTCACTCAAGTTTTTATGGTTTAGAGCTTACTAATCTGATCCTGGAAAATTGTAAGGCGCATGATATTGATTTCCGTGAGGCTAATTTAAGCCATGCAAGTTTTGTTGGTACCGATTTGCATAACAGCTTATTTATGCATACCAGCTTAAATCACGCAGATTTCACCGAAGCAATAAATTACATAATTGACATCCAGCAGAATCGTCTGAGTCGTGCCAGTTTCTCCTTTCCAGATGTGATTGGCTTGTTAACCTCTTTAGACATTAAAATTAAAGGTGGTCCTGATTCTGATTCCTAACCAATCTATTTTTTCCACAATTCTAATAAAACCACATCTGTTTTCGTAGCAACCGCATGTACTTTGCCCGCTGGAATATGGATCCAAGTGCCTGCTGTGTATGTTTTTTCTACGGCATCGAGCGTCACAGAAAACTCGCCTTCGAAGACATAATTAAATACCTCCTGTTCGTGTATATGCGGGGGAACTTGGGTATTCTGAGTGATGAAATTAATGGAAACATCGTAATTTTTCTGAAGATCATAATACTCAAAACCAATTTCTTTAATCGGATTACAATTTTTTAGAATTTTTTCCCACATTACTCGTTTTCCTAATGAGATAAAATTAAAAATCATACGCTTTTGAAAGATTAATGCTACTACTGCGAATGCATTAATCCGTTGATCAAATAGGCTTGTGAACGAGTTTATTATTTAATTGCGTTAATAAAAAATCAGCTTGTGCGGCAGGTGCTGTTGACTCAATGTACGAATCAGGTCTTACCAATACTGCCTGGTTATAATAAGCGGTACGGTCAGTCCAAAAAGATTCACCGCGTTTTTGCGGATAGATGTGAATGAGTTTTACAAATCTGGTTAATGAGAGGGGTGGTTCAACATCACCAAAAATTAAGAGGGTGAATTGTTGATAACTTAAAAGTGAATAAAGACGCGTTTGGGTCTGATCTTTAAAAATGGTGCAATCAAAAATACGCGTACCAGGAAGACCTTCGGTGCCATAGCGTATCCCCATTCCGGTGATATAGCCTGCATGGTGAGCAATAAGGCGTACATAATCTTGTGCATGAGTATTATTGGAGGAAAATTTTGTGGCGCGTACTAAGGCTCCCGAAGTTTTAATGACTCCTTCGGCGATGGGTTTACGCTCTTTTTCGTAGCTGTGCAAAAGATTGGGCGAAGCATGATCATGAATTATCATGTTTAATTTCCAAATGAGATTGAATGCATCCGCAAGGCCCGTATTGAGTCCTTGACCGCCATTAACCGAATGAACATGGCAAGCATCTCCGGCTAGAAAAATGCGTTCTTGGGTACAAAAATTTTCGGCGACCGATTCTTTTACGGAAAATTGCGAATACCAAACGATTTTTTCAAAGGTTAATGTATGTGGCCTAATCGCTCGATTAATTTTGGCGAGCACCTGGGACAAAGAAAAATTGGGGGTATCCATTCTTACATAGAAACGATCGAGCACGCCTTCGCGGGGGATCCAAGCCACATCCGAGGTTTGTGCTTGGAAGACAATGATCTCCGGTACTTTAGGAAAAGTAGTTTGAATCACGCCATCAATTACGGCCCACGTGAGTTGCGGTCTCATGATATGAAAAGGGATCTTAAAATAATTACGGACAAAAGAATGAGCGCCATCGGCACCGATGATGTACTTGGAGTGGATGCGATTACCATTGGTAAGTATTGTGATACAGGAATTTTGGCCTGGAGTAATCGTTTCTGCAGTAGTAGCGCGCAGTACCGGTGCATCCATCTGCTGTAATTTTTTATCTAAAAGCTGCTCGATATAGGCTTGCCCAAGCATCAGAAAATGTTTGTGAAAGCAGCCCTCAAGCTCCTCCCACCATGAGGATTGACGCGATATAAATCGCCCATCAGTCCATATGGAGCTGGTATTACATGGTTTTCCTAAAGGATAGAGTGTGGAAAACAGATCAACTAACTCAAGAAGCTGTAAGGTGCGTGCATTCAAAGCATCGGCCCGACCCTGCTTCAATGGGCCGTCGGATGAGTCAATCACCACTGTATGCAGTCCGCAGCAACGGGCGAGATAAGCGCACATAAGTCCTACAGGGCCTGCGCCAATAATTAAGATATCGGTAGTCTGGGTCATTCTTGATGAAACTCCAGGCCGGGATTCTCCAGCGGCGGATCACTTAATACATGCACGCGTTGCAGATGCCGTGGTGATTGTGTAATAAATGCCTCTCGGCCATGTAATAAAGAAAAATTATCAGCAATTAAAATATCTCCTGCTTGCCATTCATGAGCATAAAAGTTTTTTGGATGATAGAGTGCTGTGGTTAAACTGTCGTGAATCCAAGGTAATAAATTGTTGTCGACGCCGGTGAATTCGATGTGAGGAGGATTTATGAATCCTTTATCGCGCTCATTGGGCAGCTCATTGTAGCGAATCACCTCAAAATCACGAAAAGGATGTTGGGTGATAAGCGGTGATTTTGTTTTACTATGATAAAAGGCCATTTTTCTTTGATAAATACCGGTGATCTGGCGCCAAAGATTTTTAGTTTCAGCGGGAGTATGCTCCAAGGCTAGAATGGTATTTGAAAATGTCGTCTTGCCTCCCAGTTCCGGTGGGGGTGCTTTGACACAATGAAATATTTGCATTTCTGGCACCTGCGGCCGATACATCCCATCCCAATGCAAAGGCACATAGCGGTGATCAAAAATATGGTCTTCAGGCTGGTCTTGTTCGATTAATTCTAGTACTTTCCCAAAAGGCCAAATACTAATTGCACCGAAGGTTTCACAATATTGCGCAAAATCATGAGCATTTTTGAACGTAATAAATCCTCTTAATACCATTAACTGCTCTTGAAAAAATAAGCGGTGTAACACGGTTCTATCGAGTTTCTGTATCGGAACTGGGGACGCATTATTTTGAGGTTCAATCCGTATCCCAAAAGGGTTTAGTTTGCTTATTCTATAGTCCATAGTGTATGTCCTTAATGATGGTGCTGTAGCTGATAATGACTAGGGTGGCCTTTGGCCGTATAAATCAGTTGTGCACCAAGCGCCTCAGCCACGGAGCGCTTCAGTAGGATAAAACCATTTTTTGTTGCCACAGCAACGCCATGCCATGGGGTCATCCACAGCTCATTTTGAATCAGACGAATTCCTAATTTTTTAGAGCCGCACACTTGAGGATGAATGGATAGACGAACGGCATCTGGAAAATGTTCGGCAATGAGTGCACTCCAGGCATTACTTCGTCTGATTAATTCATATGCTTTTTCCCGAGACTCTTTTTGCAGTATGGTACGACTTTGTGTTTGTTTTGGGTGGATGGAATCTTCAAATAAAAAGCGGGTAATGCCGCGGTACATGCGATTTGCTTCGTGCTCATCGAGACTCGCTGTTGATTTTGCCCCTGCACGAACCGTGAGTTTGATGCTTTCTAACGAATGAGCATAATTATCGATTAACTCATTGCGCATCTGTGCAAAAGTGAGTGAGTGGTAACAATCATCGAGGTTAAAGGTGCTTATGTCAAAAAGATTCATTTCATCAATCAGATTATCGATCTGAGTCTGATAAGCGGTAACATGGGACTCTTTCATGCCGACAACATCACTAAAAACCCGACCATCAGAACATAAAATAATTTTGATACCCGGTGCGTAGTATTGTTTAATGCGCTGACAAAGAGAGCCTAAAAATTGCAACGCAAGTCGTTCAGCCTGGTCAGGTAAATGACCTAATACTTTGTCTAAGTTGGGTGATTTCCCCGGAAACGCGGGCATTACCAAGCTGAGGGGTTTACTATCTGCAACAGCGCGGCATATTCTTGGTAAGTGGATATTTAAGCATTTAGGGCAATTGTCCTCTTTGCAGATTGCAGCGGTTGGGGGCATGCGGCGATAACGCATTATTTCAGCCAGTATTTTCTTAGCCATTACAACTGTGGATGAAGAGTTGGGTTGCCCCTTGGTGCAGGCATGACTCAAATGCAAATGATTATTATTCATATTTTCCTCCTGAAAATAAAAAATACAAGCTTGCATTCCATAAGTAAAATAACCTGCGTAGATGGTTGTGATAAGGATTATTTATGTCGCTCATGTTGGATGATATTAAGTACTTTATTAAAGTGAGCGAAGCGCTCAACATAACTCGAGCCTCTGAAATCATTGGTATCTCGCAGCCAGCATTAAGTTATGCGGTGAAAAGATTAGAGTCTGAGTTGGGTGGACAATTGATTATCCGCTTAAAAAATGGGGTGCAGTTAACTAAGTTAGGCGAGGAATTTCAACAACGTGCTCGACGCTTGGTACATGAATGGGAGCAAGCACGAAATTTAGCCATTTCGGAACTGGGTCTAATTCAGGGAAGTTACACCATCGCGGCTCACCCTTCCGTTGCGCTCTATACCTTTGAACATTTCATACCGCAATTACAATTAGAATTTCCTAAAATTGATTTTCGATTTGTACATGGGCTGTCGCGGGAGATGACGGAAAAAGTCATTAGTTGGGAGGCGGATTTTGGTGTCGTCGTCAATCCAATACAGCATCCCGATCTGGTAATCAATCCCTTATACGAAGACGAAGTAACTCTTTTTCATACAGAAAATGCAAATAAAAAACTGATTTACGATCCGAATTTGACGCAGTCGCAATATATCCTTAAACACCTTGCCCACAAAAGTAATTTTAAAGGAGACATTCATTCTGCGAACCTGGAGCTGGTAGCCAAATTAGCCTCTCTAGGGGTAGGCTATGGTTTGCTTCCGAGCCGCATAGCTTATCAATATCCGCAACTTAAGAAATTAAAAAATGCTCCGCTTCTTATCGATGAAATTTGCTTAATCTATCGTCCCGATAAGCATCGAAACATTATAAGTCAAAAAATTATCGCTACCATTAAAAATACGTTGCGAGCGCCCTTGGAGTAGTGGGAGTGGCTTTTTCATGTCGAAGCTTATACTTTTACAGTGTTGAGTTCGCCTGCTCGAACGAGCTCATCATAAAAACCTAAGGAGTTCAAATCTTTAACCTTATCCAGGAAGATTATTCCCTCTAAATGATCATATTCATGTTGCACAACGCGCGCATGAAGATCAGTGGCTACACGAGCAATTAAATTACCATTGGTATCATAGCCGCGGTATTGGATGTGCTTGTACCGGGAGACTTTGCCGCGCAAATGCCCCACACTCAAACAACCTTCATAAGCCTCAACGCACTCATCGGACATTATTTCATAAGAAGGATTAAATAAAATGGTAAAGGGAATCGCCGCTAGATGGGTATAAATACATACCGAACACGATACTTACATGTTATAGTTAATTCTTATTTTTTAATCTTTTGTTATCATTCTCTTGCTAATTCTTAATTTAAATAATCAAAATCACAGAGAAAAACACATCACATTACATTTTAATAAAAATTTCTTAAGAGTAACTAAGGATATGAATGAACAATATTGTCCTATTAGATTTAGCTATCTCAGTGTGAAATATAAACAGTATTTTCGGAATATTAGGATGTGTTGACAATTCACCTACCGCCTACGTGCCGCGGCTTGTCCGCATCCAGTAAGCTCTAAATTACTGGAAAATTTTTTGATAAAATCATGCCACTCTGCATTGAGTTTCTCAATTAAATTTATTTCTCAAAGAATTGAAATAAAATAGATTCTAATTAGGCCATCTGCTGGATGCCGTGGACAAGCCACGGCACGTAGAAAGTTTTCATAATATTACATTTGAACAATCATTTATTAGAGAGCAACTAAGGATATGAATGAAGAGAATGGTCCTATAGATTTAGCTATCTCAGTGTGAAATATAAACAGTATTTGCGGAATATTAGGATGTGTTGACAATTCACCTACCGCCTACGTGCCGCGGCTTGTCCGCGGCATCCAGTAAGCTCTAAATTACTGGAAAATTTTTTGATAAAATCATGCCACTCTGCATTGAGTTTCTCAATTAAATTTATTTTTCAAAGAATTGAAATAAAATAGATTTTAATTAAGCTACCTACTGGATGCCGCGGACAAGCCACGGCACGTAGAAAGTTTTCATAATATTACATTTGAACAATCATTTATTAGAGAGCAACTAAGGATATGAATGAAGAGAATGGTCCTATAGATTTAGCTATCTCAGTGTGAAATATAAACAGTATTTGCGGAATATTAGGATGTGTTGACAATTCACCTACCGCCTACGTGCCGCGGCTTGTCCGCGGCATCCAGTAAGCTCTAAATTACTGGAAAATTTTTTGATAAAATCATGCCACTCTGCATTGAGTTTCTCAATTAAATTTATTTTTCAAAGAATTGAAATAAAATAGATTTTAATTAAGCTACCTACTGGATGCCGCGGACAAGCCGCGGCACGTAGAAAGTTTTCATAATCTTACATTTTAAAAATCATTTGTTAAAGAGCAACTAAGGATATGAATGAAGAGAATAGTCCTATAGATTTAGCTATCTCAGTGTGAAATATAAACAGTATTTGCGGAATATTAGGATGTGTTGACAATTCACCTACCGCCTACGTGCCGCGGCTTGTCCGCGGCATCCAGTAAGCTCTGAATTACTGGAAAATTTCGTTTTAAAAATTATGCCAGCCTGAATGGAGTTCCTCAATTAATTTATTTCCAATGTATTGAGATACTGCCCCGTTGTCTAATCCACAATACACAATCATATAAGAAAGATAGAATCTGAGCATATTACAGGGGAGATCGTTCTTTTGAGATAGGAATAAGTTAAATTTTATAATCTATTTAAGTTTTTTGGATTTCATATAAAGCGACTTCGTTATCCCAATAACTTCCGCGACCTACATAATTCATACCGACTCTTTCTAATACACGCCGAGAATATTCATTATTAGGGTTAATAACACCAACCAGTTTATCTAAGGACAAGTATTGAAAACCCCAATCAATAAGAGCTTGCGCAAGTTCTACACCATAGCCTTTACCCCATGCAGTTTTAACGAGTGCATAGCCCACTTCAATTTCTGGTTGCGTATCGTCATAGGCAAGATAAATTAATCCTGCGCGTCCGACAAAGAGGCCGTTTTCTTTTGTAAATACGCATCCAAGGCTAAAACCATGTTTTTTTTGATGAGCAATTGCTTTCTGTAGGCCATTCATAATTTTCGATTGGGTACGTACACCTCGCCCAATATATTTCATGACCTCAGCATCCGTTTGCAAAGCGTATAAATCATCGAAATCCTCTGCTTGAGGGGTGTTGATGATTAAATTTTTGGTTTCTAAAAATTGACTCATTATTGCTCACTAAAATGTGCGTATTTATATTTTGAAAAACATTTAATTGCTATTAAAAATAGCATATTGTTGCCAGAGTTGTTATATATTCCTTTGATTTATGTATAGTCGTTATGATTGCGGTTACAATTATCCCTTTGTTAAATACGTTTAAAGAGTTACATAAAAAATGACGTTAAAATGTTCCGTATTTGTTGCTATCAGCCTCGATGGGTTTATCGCAAGAGAAGATGGCGCTATTGATTGGCTGTTGAAAGCAAATGAATTAGCTCCCGAAGGGGAAGATGGTGGTTACCAGGATTTTATTGCGGGTGTTGACGCAATAGTTATGGGGCGGCATTCATTTGACGTGGTGAAAACGTTTGACCCCTGGCCCTACAACTTGCCTGTAATTGTTTTAAGTAGTCAAAAACTAGATGTTCCTTCTGCGTTGAAAGATAAAGTATTGAGCTCATCCGAGTCGCCTGTTGAATTAAGAAACCGTTTATTCGCTCAAGGATTTAAGCATCTATACATAGATGGCGGAATCACCATTCAGCGTTTTTTAAATTCAGGATGCATTGAAGAATTGACTATTACCGTTGTTCCCGTTCTTTTGGGAAAAGGGAGACGTTTGTTCGGAGAATTGACTCAAGATATTCATCTTCGATTACTTAATTCGCGTGTTCTTAGTGGTGGTTTTAATCAAATGCATTACCGGGTATTAGGAAATCGTTAATGCACATCGAATTTTTAAATAAACACGAATGCTAGCGGAATATTTATGAAACGAATTTTTGAAAAACGTTTATATTCAATTGGAAGTAATACACATTCAAGTATTGGTCTCTTAAATTCGCCAATATTATAAGAATTATTGTGACTTACCCCGCAAATCAATTTCCCAAATATCGGTAACCATTCCGTTTTCTACAATGTAAAATTTATCATAGAGGTTAATTGTTGGATCGCAATGAGGAACAATCAGTTCTATAACGGTGCCATTTTTGGGGAGCTCACAATTTTTATCGGCAGTGATTTTTCCATGCTCATCACCGAATCCACCCCAGTCGTAATGCAAACCTTTGTGGCTAATTATTCTGGGTTTGGTTTTTGTATCAACGTAAATTGATTTTGTTCCGCTATCCACCGTAACATGCTCTCTTCGATTACTGCTTATTACGGTAGTCAAAAGCGTCATTGCGGGTTTAAAGGTGGTGAATGAAGAGCGCTCTTTTTTTGAGCCAATTAATCCGTATTCAACATCCATAACGGCATACGACCCGGGTTGAATTTCTGTAACTTCTGAGGCTTCAACATCAATGTCATAAGTGCCGGTTCCAGTGCCTGTTAAAATATCACAGGGTATTCCATATTTCTTCAGGAGTTTCACCACATTGCTGGCCATTTCCATTACTTGTAAGGAGCGATTTTTTCGTTCTTCGTAGGAGTTTATATGTTGAAGATTGCCTGCGTAGCATTGAATACCCCGAAGATTGAGCCATTGGAGTTGCATAACTTTTAGAGCAAAGTCGAAGGCAATTTCTGGATTTATACCGGTTCTGCCAAGTCCTGGGTCTAGATCTATGAGAACATTAATTTTTGTTTGAATAGCCTGAGCCGCTTCATTTAAATCATGGAGATTTTGCTCATTATCCACGACAACGAGTGTATCTGGCGCTTTTTCAACACAGTCCATGAGGCGCTTAATTTTGTGGTGAGCAACTACTGGTGAAGTAATTAAAATGTTCTTTAATCCTGCATGAATAAGACCTTCCGCTTCAGATACTTTTGCCGCACTGATACCGATGGCTCCGTATTTCATTTGTAACTTCGCCAGCTGTGAACACTTATGGGTTTTTACATGAGGCCGAATATTGATTTTAGTGTCTTGCGCATGCTGACGCATCACATTTAGATTAAACTCTAATAAACTTTTTTCAATGACCAGGCAGGGTGTGTCCAGTTCACTTTTGTGAAGTTTGTTTCTTATTTCTAGCATTATTTTCTCTTGAGCATCATTTAGATTCCATTCATTCAACAAAACTTTTAGGGCTTATAGAAAGGCCGAGTTATTAGGCATCGATAAATTGAATAAGTGCCAATAACAAAGAAGTAAAAGATTGCTATCCATAGTCCCATTAGCGGGTCTAATAATCCACCCAAAAATATCACTCCCATACAGCAAAGCTGAATGAAGCATGCGTGTAAAAAAGCTCTAATTTTTTGTTGAGTTCCCATTTATTTAATCCTTACTTTAATAATTCGATTACGAATATATTTCTAGCCTGGAGTGGATTTAAAATCCCCAGACCAAATTTTCTAAATCTTTTAAGCTATTTACTTTACTCTTCCAATTAGCAATTCTTACCTGAACATTTAAATTACTATATTGATGGAGCAGCATTAAGGCATTTAATTGATAACTCAAGATACTTGTTAATTCATGAGGTGCATAACCATAGGCCAACAAAAATTCGCGTAATAGTTGCTTATCACCTTGGATAAGAAAAGCACCAGGGCCTATCAGGTCATACTCGCGTAAGCCTAACATTGCATCACCAAAATCAATGAGCCCATGGATATGCCAGAGGTCATCGATCTGTTCAACTAAAAAATTCATGGGTGTATATTCAC
>Ga0209960_1003126_pt1 | contig 14956 bp, 19 predicted proteins | sample ThiBiot_500_plan_2_FD_183947 | JGI IMG/M metagenome (GOLD analysis project Ga0209960, IMG submission 183947) | Wastewater bioreactor microbial communities from Cape Town, South Africa - Thiocy_expt_500_plan (SPAdes) | ecosystem: Engineered > Bioreactor > Thiocyanate-remediating >... | reverse complement strand
AAAAAAAAAAAAAAAAAAAAAAAAAAAAAACAAAAATTTAAAAAAAAAAAAAAAAAAAAGATCAATCAAAAGTCATTCAACAACTTAAATGTCTCGAAGTCCCATGTATAAATAAACAATTTCAAGCCCCAACTATAGATTGTATCTTTCAAAAAGCCTCAGAAATAGCAACAACCAAATATCTAATGTTCTCAAATTCTGATATTGTTTTCTTTCAAGACCTTCTTGAAACACTAGATACAGTCTCAACAACTTTTTCAAAGAATCAATTTGTAATTGTTGGAAAACGAACTGATTTGAGTTATCCTTGGAAGATTGACTTTCGGAATTCTTCATGGATTGGTCATTTGAATGAGTATACAAATAAAACTGGAGTTCTTCATAGTAAAACAGGAATCGATTTTTTTCTCTTTCAAAAGGATTTCACTCCAACATTATTACCTTTTTTAATTGGAAGAGTTAGATGGGATAACTGGTTACTTGCAAGATATATTGGAGATATTGATAAAGTTTCAATTGACGCAACAAATGGAATTAGAGCAATTCATTTAAATAATGCTGTCAAAAGTATATCTTCCAAAAGGGAAGGAAATGATTATAATATCAACTTAGCGAGTGCTTCTTTTAAAAGAGATGTTAAACATGTTGGAGATTTAGAACAAACAGATCTCGTTTTTCAACCAAAACACATTCAGAGTTTTTTTGATTTTTCATTTTTTCATTTTTCATTTTTCATTTTTTCATTTTTTCATTCATTTTTTCATTCATTTCTTTCATTTATTTTATTTTTTTCTTGATGATTGATCTAAATAAAATAGAATTTGAAAGAAGACCTCAAACACTTGATGCTATCCTTTTTCAAAGGACAAATTCAGACTTTACTGTTGTTCTATCATCTTTATCATCTGATCATACATTACTTGGATTAAATTTTGAATGTGGGCTTGAAAGACTCAAAATTTCAAATTATTTCTTTCATACATCCAATCAAACAATTTTTGATTCCTATTTCAATCAAGGTATTTTTCTTTTCTTTAAAAATTTAAAAAAAGTTTGATTGTAATTTCTTCCAATAAACAAAATAAAGAGAAACCAATTTATTTTCATCATTCAAAATTTCATAAAACCCTTTTGGCAAGAGATCATTCAGCAACACAAGCTTCAGAATTGTATGATTTTATTTTATTTTATTTTATTTTATTTTATCTTCAAAAATTTGAAATGATTAAAATTACATGAATTAGTATTCAACAATATTTGAGCATTTTGGATCTCTTTGATTTAATAATTAAAATTCTTTCTAAGGGATATAATGTACTTTATGCTTCTCCTGAAACTATTTTCAAATCAAATCCTCTACCCATTCTTAACCCAATCGTTGATATCCAAGCTCAATCTGATGGAGGTGATACAATATCCTATGAATTTTCTTTTTTGTATTCAAGTAGTTCTGTATCCTTTCTTTTTTTAGATTTATTTACTTTATTTTATTTATTCATCTTCAACTCATTTAATAACTAATAAAAAAAAGACAGTTAAAGTTTTTGAAAGAATTCTTGGAGAAATGTCAAAAAAGTTAAGTCAAACTATGGTATTATTCTCATTCAATTAATTAAACCATCTAAATTCAAATTCTGAACTTTTTTTTTTATGACATTTTAAATTTAGGATTTAAAAACTAAAGAGCAAGCTAAAGAATTGGTTTCTTCAATCTTCAATACTGTTGTTTTTTCAAATCCTGTAACTGTTGCTTCTTTATCAATTGATTTTTTTACAACTTCAAAATTTCTAACAGAAAGGTAATTCTTTCTTTTCTTTCTTTTCTTTCTTTTTTTGTATTCATAATAATAATTATTTAATTAATTTTAGGATTCATCAATCTTCACCCATTATTATCAGAAATAATATGAATGTCTCACTCAATGAAAAAATTACCTTTTTTCGTGAGAAATCTGCTTGGTTTTTAACTGATTTTGAAGATTGTAAAGAAAGTGCACATTTAATCCTTGAAAAATCAAAGAAATTACCTACAATAAAAGTCAAGGTATAATTCTCTTTCATTTTCTCGATCTATTCAATTTTTGTAACTTTTTTTTTTTTTTCCCCTTCTCTTTTGCGTTATCTCTATTTTTAAAAAATAGTTATTTGCAAGTGAGAGTTTAAGGAAGTTTGAAAATATGTTACAATCGTTAGATCATTTTCAAGGTTATTATGATCATGTATCTTTAGATATTTTTCTTCAAAGTAAGAACTCCAAGCTTTTAGAAAAAGCAAAAGAATTTATTTGGAAAGGTGGAGCGAAAAAGATTCAATTATGTAGCACTGAATTTCCATGTTGGAGCCAATCTTGGTTTCCTATTGAAAACTCTGAAATTGGATTTTTTGTTAATGGTAGTTTCACTCCTCAAATGTCTAATCTCTTAAATGAAACAATTTCTCGATATTCCTCGTCTCAAGATAACTTTAGTTCACTTTTGTCTGGAATATCTATATCACCTCTATCTTCACTTGTTTCAACAAAAAGATTAAGCTTATTAAGAGAACTAAAGGTTTCTTTTCTTTTCATTTCTTTTCTTTTTCTTTATCTCAATGATTAAAAAAAAAACCAAATAGGAACAAAATAAACCATTTCTTTTGAAAAAAATTGGTGAAGTTGGAACAGTATTTTTTCCTTCTCAATGGTCTGAGTTTCTCCTTTGGTTTAATGAAAATAATCAAGACTTATCCAAACTTGAGATGAAAGATAATTCACTTAGTTATTGGTACTCAAAATATTTGAAACAGAGGGATTACTTTACGATTCAGATCCCATTTGATGAAGAAATGGACTCAATTTTAGACTTAAATAGAAGAGATCCTCGAGAAAATCAAAAATTAAATTTTCCAAAAGTTCTTGAAATGAAGTTGTATGATGATAATTTGCAACGTACCCTTCCAATCCCAGGTAAATAGAGTGTAAATAGTAAATAGTCAATGATTAAAGTTTCCTTTTTTAAAAAAATTTCTTTTTCTTTTTCTTTTTTTTTTGAGAATTTACATATATATTTACTGTACAAACATGAATACAACAACATTGATATATTATTTTTCTGTCTTCTGTTGCTCCTTTCCTAGTTAAAACAAAATTTATTCATTATTATGGTGGCTATGGTCGTGATCATGATCATGGTCATGGTGATGGTGATGGTGATGTTTCTTCTTCTTTCCTAATAGAATATTATGTGTTAAAAGAAAAATGAAAAAGTAAATTAGAAAATAGAATAGTCAAATTAAATTAAATGTAAAATTCAACCTTTCTTTGGTTGCCTTTCATAAGAGTTCTTGTCATCATCACTACTACTGTCACTTGATGAATCATCTGAACTTTCTCCAAAAGCTTTTGGAGGATGATAGATACAACAAACTAATTTTTTTTTTGAATGTTTTTGTATTTAAATTCAATAATAATAAAAAAGTAAATAATCAAATAAACCTTTTGATTTCTTTTTATCTAGACCTTCATTATCAACAACATCATTATCCCAACGAACTCTTTGTTCTCCAGCTTGTCCACGAAGATTTAAAACACCATCTTGATTCACTTGCTCATTCCGTGTTTCAATTTGAGTTTGAGTATGATTTGAATTCATAATAATACTTATTACTACTTTCTCTCTTTAAAAATTGTTGATTGCTATTGTTATTTGTTTTAGGAATTAGTAACAATAAGAATCATAAAATTGTTTGAAGTTCACAAGGGGCCATTATCATTCTAATAAATGTATTTTTGTATTGAAAGTATTTAATGGATTGCTTTCATTTCAAGTGATTCATGAGGTTCATTTAAATTAAAGTGTTCTATTTCACAGTTGTTAGTTAAACTTTTGGGTTCTCTTCTTGGTATACTTCAATTATGAATAATGGGGGAGCAGAGCAGAGAGAAGAGCAAGAATGAATAATGAGTCAAAAAAATTCAACAATAATTGTTTCAAATTGGTGCGAGTCCATTTTTTTGATTAAACAACGTTTAATAATAAAAGTTAAATTCAAATTTGTTCCAATTCTCATTACTTTTATTCTAACATTCAACTCTATCTATTGTTTCAATAATAATACACAAGGATTGTAATTGGTTTCATTATGAATTCCACAAAATTTTCTTTATACCTAGAGCAATTCTTATCCAGAATTTCTAAAAAATACATCAAAAGATAGGATTTTGAAACGACTACTCATCCATTCTATCTAAATCCTATTTCTTCTCTTCTTCTTCATCTTCTTTGTGATTTCACTCAAAGTATAATATCAATGTTTGGGTTCCAACAAAAAGGGATTTGAAATGAAGTCGGAATTACAATTTTCTTCATAACTTCCGTAATCCCGATCCAAATTTCACGAAAAATACATCAAAAGATAGGATTCTCAATCAACTATTCATTCATTCCATTCAAATCCTATTTCTTTCATTTCTTGTTCTTGTGATTCCACTTTATTCACATTGATTTACGATAAAACCGATTCAAATGAAGTTGAAACGAAGAAAATGATCGAAAACATCAAACACAAAAAGGGAATAAATCAATTATAAATCATTAACCAACTTGTCTTGTTTTTCATTTTTCGATCATAGTCCATTTTGGATTTTTTTATCTTGTTTTTTTTTCTTTTCCTTCATTTCAAGCAAACACTGATTCTGATTTTTATAAATACAGATTTCATTTTTTAATAACAATTTTTTTTCTTCTTCTTTATAATAATAAATAATAAGAAAGATGCTCTTGTAAAAAAAAAAAAAAAAAAAATTTGATATTTCAATGAGTTTTAGTTGAGTTTTAGTTTATGGTTGATTGTTATTCCTTTAAAGTTTTATAACAGAAAAAAAGGGGGAAGAAAGAAGTTTTAAAATTTTTTATAATTTCATTCTAATTCATAATTATGATTGTTTATAGTTTATTAATTGATTCATTTAAACACTCTCTCTGATTTTAATAAATTAGAATAGATTGGTTTAACTCTTCTAATTGTTATTTGAATATTATTTTGAATATTCATTGTTAAATTTTGGGAAAAAAAAAAAAAAAAAACGAGAATTGCGGCGCCATTATTGGAATTGGTATAAAGTTCTAATTCACTTATAGTTATTATTCAAATAATAGGTTGTTTTATAGAAGTTCAAAGGAGTTAACAAGAGGAGAGGATTGAAGAGGATTAGTAATAGTTTAGAGGAATCACTTTTGTTGTTTCAAAGTATTTGGTGGATAATAAGGTGCTTCTGTGTTTTGGAGCGAGACATACATATATTGGAGATTTTATATTAGAACAGGAGGATTGGGAATAGAGCGAGGTTATGGTGGGAGCTTGGAAGGCTCTGATTCCAATAATTAATAATAATAATAGTAATAATAATCTTAGCTGACACATCAAAACAAAGTATTTGGAAATACTGCAGAGTGAGAAGAGGAGGAAGAAGAAGAATAGATATAAAAATATCAATAGAGATAGATAGATAGATAAATCAACTAGCTAGAGATTATAATGGAGTATTTTATTCCTCAAGAAGATTGGGATAAGTTAAATGAAACAACAAAATTAGATGAACTTTATCATGCTGAAATCGTAGGGGAATCAGACTTGGATAATATCGCCTTTGTCATTTTTGGATTGAATATTTATTGTAGACTTTGATTCTTTTTCTTTCTTTAATTATTATTTTCTAAACTTTCATCAAATCTAATTTTTTTTTTTTACAAAACGATAGTAATGCAATGGGGATTCGCTCTATTAGAGGCAGGAAGTGTAAGGAGTAAAAGTACAACAAATATTTTATTAAAGGTATTTTATTTCTTTCAAATCTTTTGAACAATTTCTAATGAAAAAAAAAATAAATAAATTTGTAGAATTTGATTGATGCATTTGTTGGAGCTATATGTTTTTATCTCATTGGATATGGGCTTGCTTTCGGGACAGGAAATGGATTTGTAGGCACAAATTATTTTCTTCTAATTCAAGATGAAAGTCAATGTCCATTTTACTTTTTTCAGGTTTGATTTTTCATTTTTTTTTTAAAAAAAAAAAGAATTCATCTCAAATAAAAAAAATCAATAGTATGCATTTGTAGTAACTTCTTCGACAATTGTTTCAGGTTCAATGGCTGAAAGAACAGATATACGCGCTTATTTTCTTTTTGCAATATTATATACGACGATTGTATATCCAATTGCGGCTCATTGTATGCTCAATTTTTTCCAAATCCGAAAAAAAAAAAAAACAAAAAATGCAATCTAAATTTTCTTAACGATAATCAAAAAATAAAAGGGACATGGAGTCCAATTGGATGGTTATATAATCTTGATTACCATGACTTAGCGGGATCATCAGTTGTTCATTGTACAGGTGGAGTGGCAGGATTAATTGGAGCTATTTTTCTAGGTATATTTGATAAGATTCAGTTCACCAATCTCTGGTTTATTGTTGACCTTTTTTTTTTTTTTTCATGTGATAGGAAAGAGAGAAGTTGTAGATTATGGAAGGATGAGAGGACACTCCACTGCACTGGTTGCAATTGGATATTTTCTTTTAAGCTATGGATTTTTGGCTCTTACTGGTGGATCACTGTATCGAGCTTCAGGAGGAAACTCAGCAAACTTGGGACAAGTTGTCACAAATACTACGACAGCTGGTTCAGCTGGAGGATTAGTTGCCTTATTTTTAAGATATATTTTAACAAAAAAATTGAGTTTATTATCAACTATCAATGGAAGTTTAGCTGGATTTGTTTCAATTTGTGCCTCTGCTGATGTCACTTCACCTTGGTTAGGATTAATAATTGGAGGTTATTATTTTTTTTGCTTCATTTTATTTTGTCAGAAATCAAAAGAATAAATTAATTCAAAAAGGTTTTGGAGGAGCTGTATATATAGGTTGGAGCTCATTATTAGTAAGATTTGATGTAGATGATCCATTAGAAGCATCTTCTGTTCATCTTGGAGCAGGTTTGCATTTTATACTTTAATTTTATTTACATTTTATTATTATTATTATTATTATTATTATTATTATTATTATTATTATTATTATTATTATTATTATTATTTATGATTAACAAACTAACTAACAAAATAAATAAAAGGACTTTGGGGAGTATTCGCAACAGGATTGTTCTCAACACAAACTGGGCTCTTTTTTACTGGAAATTGGATGCAACTTGGAATCAATACAATGGGTGGACTAGTTATTACCCTTTGGAGTGGTAACTATTTATTTTTTATTTTTTCTTTCATTTATCGTATCGTACATTTTTTTTATCGTATGTTTTGAATTTAAATCGAACTTCTTCTTAAAAAGCATTTTGGAGTACAATCTTGTTCTCGACACTCAAAAGGTTTAAAATGCTTCGTGTGAGTGAAAAAGCAGAATTAGAAGGTAATTTTTTATTTGATTTTAAATGATTCAATAATTCAATCAATTACAAAACTTTCAATAAATAAATAATTATAAAGGGCTTGATTCATATAAACACAATGAAAATGCTTATCCTGAGATTGTTGAACTTTCATTGAAAATCACTGAGCTCTCAGAAGAAATTTTTTTGATGAAAAAGAATCAATTGTAAATAATAGTGTAGAAAAATAATTAAATAAAAGAAATTATTTCGTTTACTGATTTTACGATTTTTTGAATTTTTTTATGGGGGAGAAACTTTTACAAGGTTTGGTTGTTTGATATCTCCATTAAACCATTCTGAAGCAGTATAAGAAGGAAGACAATCCCATGTATCAGGATATAAATCTTGTTGGAACATGTATCCAGAATTCTACAATATTGATATGGATTTAGAATTTGATCAATTTTTTAAAAAATTTAAAAAAAAGAAGTTAACTTGTCTGGTGATTTCAAAACGAATTGGGACAACAGTATTATCTTGAAGTTTTAAGAACTTTCCGACCTAATCAGAAAAAATTTTTAATGAATTCAAAGTATTAATAAAATAAATAAGTAAATAAAAGATTTCCATAAAAAAAAAAAACTCATACCTCACATTTCATTACATCATTAGATAATTTTGGAAGGAAAGCAAAACCAGCTTGTGAAACACTTGAGCGGAATTCACCAACTTCTTGTAAAGGTTCAGCACCATCAACAACTTCGAACATTCTAATGTTTCCATCTCCCTATTTTTTTAGTAATGAACGTTGAATCAATAATGATTATATATCAATAAATATGTAATTTGAACCTTTCCAACAATGTAAAGAAGTGAAAGATCTGGATCATAGAATGGGAACATTGAAGAGGGAATAGCATCAATTTTATAGCTACAAAGTCTTGATGAAAGATTTCTTGGATCCCATAATGCTATTGAATTATTAATTGTTGATATTATGATTATTTGTCCATTTATTGATTGATTGATTTATTTTTTTTAAAAATTATTATTAAAAATTACCCATTTCTCTTTCGGGAGCTCCCTTTTTGAACCCAACAGTTAAGATTTGGTTTCTTCTTCCAAGCCAAACTGCACGACTTGCCTTTGCTCCTTCATGACAAATAGCCTCCTACAAAATTCAAAAATTTAATTTTTCCGAATAGTAAATCAATCAATAAAATCTTTACAGAAACAATAGATTTAGCTCTTGGATCAATAATTCTAAGCATTTTATCTTTGGCAGTAGTTGCCATGAGTGAAGCTTCTTCATTCCATGTCATTGATGTAACAAAACCTTCATGACCAGGAATACTTAATTTTTCTTGAGCTCCATGTTCTACATCCCAAATTTTGACCTTTAAAAACATGAACATTTTGTTAAAAATGAATTATTGGCATTATTCATGAGGAAAAGAGTACCAATTTATCAACTGCGGTGGTTAAAAATACGTTTTGAGCTGCAGGATGCCAAAAGATATTTTGGAGACGTTTTTCATGAGGATTTTCAAGAACATGAGCAGGTTTGATTCCATGCTTTTTTAATTAATTTATGTGATTTAGATTGATATTTAAAATAAAGTCTAGTATGATAATAAATGAATAAGTACTTGAATTTCATCATTGAATTTCCAAAAGGTAACATTTTGTTCTCCAGCAATAGCAAGAGCATTGTCTATGAAGGAAAGTCATTAAATTAATTAATCAATAGAATAGAGAAAAAAAAAAGATTTTAAGACCATCAAATGGATTGAATGCTAAATCTGTGACAGTTTCTTCTTGTTCGAGCATAGGTGCATCATCAGGAACAGCACCAACAGATTTCAAATCAACAATAGTGACAACACCTTTTGCTCTCCATGGAAAAGCAAAAAACTTCTTATTTGCACTAAAATTTTTTTTGTTATCATTTGTATTTCAGAAAGAGGGAAAAAAAAAAATTAGATGTGGGAAATAATACATCAATGGATTTGCATCTGCAGAAGGAGATTGATATTTGATTCCATTGTAATGTTCTTGAGACTTTGCAGCTGTTCCAAAGACTATTTGTTATTTGTTTATTTAAATAAGAATCTTGAATGTTTAACTAAATTATCAAAGAAAAAATCAGGGTTTATAACAAATTCACAAAATTCAAAAATTATAAATTCAACCAAAGAAAAAAAAAATGCAAATGAAAAGAAATTAAAACATCAAAGCTCTCCACTATTCCTTTTACAAAAAAAATTGAAACAAACTATAAAGACATATTATAACTACAAACTACAACTGATCAAAGATCAAAGAAAAGTCAAAAAACTATAAATAAACAAACACAAAAACACAAAAAACAACGCATAAATAAATAGTATCCAAATCCTTCAATAATGATAAGTATATCAAAAAATCAAGAGGAATCTGAATATTGGTGTTTCGAGTGAGGTTAGATTATGAATATATTGAGGTAGAGAGAGTGGAGTAGATGGAAGAGTTGCAATAAGAGGAAGAGGGAAGAAAGATTGTTGCGGAACCATTGCGGACACGGGAATCGCGGGGCTTCTTGATTGTCGACATTCCTTATTTTTTTCTTTCTTTCTTTTGTTTTGTTTGTTTTTGCATTTTTATGGTTCAAAAACAAAAAACAAAAAACGCTGACAAATGATTTTTGTAATTGCATTGAATCAATCATTTCATGTATTTTTTTGTATTGAAATTCAAATTCATTCATACTAAATTTCTCAACAACAACAACAACAACAAAAAAAAAAAGAATTAAAACTGAAATTTTTACCGTTGGAGCGAAAGAATTCAAAATTCAATGTATGAATGATGAAGATCCAAAATTTCTTGGGAATGGCAATAGAGTTGATACTTTTTTGAAATTAAGATATTTGTGTGAGAAGATGGATATTAGAGAAATTAGAAGGGTCGAGGTCTCTTGAAATAACGAACCTTTCCAATTATTGAATTATTTATACTTCAAATACTGGGTCAGTTGCCATTACAATTTTTCCATTTTCTCCACTTTTGGCGACGAGTATTTGTCAAAAAGCTTCAATTTTGTTTCTCCATTCTCTTTTATTTAATTTATTACACAATATTTAAAGCTTTAATAATTTCAACAAAATGAGGTCTTTCATAAATATTTTGACTCCAACATCTTTTCAAAATCCCAACAAGTAACTCTTTTACATTTTCTTGATCATTGCCTTTCAAATTAATTTCATCTAAACTTGGTCTTTCTCCTGAACAAACTGCCAATTGAATACCTTCAGGTTCAAGAGATCCCCAAGGTGTCATTCTACTTAATGTTTCCCATAATGTTATTGCAAATGAATATACATCTGATTTTTGAAGTCCTTCAAAATCTCCTTCTGTTTGTTTCACTAACATTCTTGAAAATACTTCTGGTCCTGCATACCTTTTGAATGAAAAAAAAAAGAAAGAAAATGAGTCAATAAAATAAAGTCAATAAAAATTAAAATTAAAAACCGAGGAGAAAAAAAAAAGAAAGAAAAGAAAAATAAAAATAAAATCAAAAGAAAGAAAGAAATGAAATGAAAGATTAAAAAAAAACCTAGGAGAGAGACCAAAAATATTAATGAATTTCTGACTTGAAATTGTATCAGAATGAGAAATATAACAAACTCCAAAATCTGCAACTTTTAATGTAAATGGAAATCGTTCATCTTTTAATTTTGGATTGGCATCCAATAGAAAATTAGATGGTTTGATATCTCGATGTGCAATACATAATCCATGAACAGCTGCGTTTTAAAAAAACGAAAAAAAAATTTTGTTATGATTTCAAAAAAGAAAAAAGAAAAAGAAAAAGAAATGAAAAGAAAAAAAGAAAAAATGAAGGAAAAAGAAAAAAAGAAGTCAAAACCTTGCAATCCAAAAGCCATTTGTTTGATAATTTGAATTGCTGTTGAATAATCATATTCAATCGTTTGATTATAAATATATTTATGTAAATCTGTTTGATAAAGAGGTGATATTATAGCTTTTGGGGATTCTGAATATCCAACAATTAAAGCAATATTTGGATGAAATGATAATGCACTAATTTAATTTTTGTTTTGAAAAAAAAAAAAAAATTGAAAATTAAATAATGGAAAAAAAAAAAAAATTAAAAACCTTAAAACAGAAACTTCTTGATGAAGCATTTCCATATTTTCTTCATCAGTTAAATTTGAGAGGTCTATTAAAAGAGGTTGGAATAGGAAAAGAAGAAAAGAAAAAGAAAAGAAAAAAAAGGAAAAAGAAAAGAAAGAAGAGAAAAAAAAAAGGAAAAAAAAAAGGAAAGAAAAGAAAAGATACCTTGAACTTTTTTGACAACAATTGAATCAGCACAAAAATAAAATTTACTTCTCAATTCAACATTTAACAAAACTCCAAAATAAATACTTCCAGCTCCTCCTGCTCCAATTGATTTCTCAACTCGAATATCTCTATCATAATCAATTTTTAAATACCCTGGAAGACTGATTTCTATTTTTATTTATTTATTTATTTATTTATTCGTTTATTTGTTAATTTATTTGATTAAGTAATTCAGAGTCAAAATATTACCTTGTCCTATTGTTGTATTCATCATTGTTGCTTCTCCACCTCTAAGTGTTGATGATGATCCTTGAATTCCCATCGAATATAGCTTGTTTTTTTTTTTTAAAAAAAATGGTGAGTTTTAAACTAAACTTAATAGAATAAGAAAGAATTCAAAACCTCATAAGTGGAAAGTGCTCTATCAGCAGCTTCTTTGTTTGGAAAAAGAATTTGTTGTAAAAATTTATTTTGAGCATTTTGTTTTCTAAAAACAAAGAGATAAACAACTAATCCAATAATCAAAACAATTGCCAAAACTGAAACAACAACAATTACTGCAATTAACCATTTTGGAAATTCTGATTTAGTTGCATTATCATATGCTTCCTTGTCTATATTCATTATATTTCATTTTTTTTTTTTTTTTGAAAAGAGAAATAAATAAACGGAATAAATAAAATAAAATAAAAATAAAAATAAAATAAAAAATAAAGAAATAAAAAAGAACCAATGCAAGCACCAATATTGTTTGGATCAGGGAAATATTGATCAATACATAATTCACAATGATCACCCATTGTATTTCTTGAACAATCTGAACATATTCCATTTGTTGAATCACATGTTAATGTGTTTCCATTACATTCGCATCCTATTTTTTAATTAATTAATCATTGAAAAGAAGGAAAAGAAAGAAAGAAAAAAAAAAGAAGAATAAGAAAGAAAAGAAAGAAGAGAATAAAACCTTGACAGGATTGAGAATGATCATTTCTCCAATATCCATCTTTACATTTTTCACAATTATTTCCAAATGTATTTCCTTCACAATTTAAACAATGTCCAATTGAATCACAACTTTGAGAAAATCCAAAACAATTACAATCTACAATTTTTTTTCATTAACTTTAAGCATTGCTTTTAAAAAAACATGAAGAAGAAAAGAGAAAATATACCAATACAAGTGCCATTTTCATCAGGATATCTAAATTCATTACATCTATTCACACATTTTCCAATTTCAAGATATTTTTCTATTTATTTTTTGTTCATTTTTATTTATTTATTTTATTTTTTTGAAAAAAAAGAAAGAAAAAAGGAAAAGAAAAAAAAGGAAAATGAACCTGAAGTATTATTATAACATGAAGTACAAAAAGAAATATCACTTTCATTGCATGTTTTACATAATGGATTACAATCTTTGAATAGAAAATTAAATCAATTTTCAATGAAAAGAAATAAGAAATAATAATAATTACCAATACAAATATTTGAAGAATTAAAAGAACCAATTGGACAATTATCTAAACATGATCCATGTGAAAAAACCTAATTTTGAAATTGGATTTATTGAATTAAATGAATAAATAATAGGAAATAATTTAGAATAAAAAATACAGTTGAATTGTTAATACATGTTAAGCATTGATTATTTCCATATCCATTACATGTTCCACATTCTGAATCACATTCTACAGAAAGGAGAATAATGAAAAGAAAAAGAAAAAGAAAAAGAAAAAGAAAAAAGAAGATAAAGAAAAAGAAGAAAGAAAAGAAAAAGAAAGAAAAGAAAAAAGAAAAAAGAAAGATTACTTTGACAAGATTTAATTGAATTGGTAGTATTAGAATAAAATCCTTGAGGACAAGAATCCAAACATTCATTTGTTAATGAAAAAAAATTTAAATATGCATGACAATTTAAACAATTTGTTGAATCTGCTCCATTACATGTTTTGCAACTGAAATGACAACCTTTTTGTTTTTTTTTTGAAAAAAAAAAATGAAAAGTATCATTGATCCATAATTTCAGAAAGAAAAAGAAGAAAAGAAGAAAGAAGAAGAAAGAAAAAAAAAGAAATTACTTTGACAAATTCTTGATGAATCAGAATAACCTGTGGGACATTCATCAAAACAATTTTTATTATAAAGTACCTATTTATTCATTTTTTTTAAAAAAAAATTTGTTTTTCATTTTTGTTATTGAAGGAACAATAAAAAAAAAAGTTGAAAAGAAAGAAATTAACATTTGGAGAAATACAAGATAAACAACTTGAATTTGATGGTCCATCACATGTATCACATCCTGTATCACATGCTATCACAAATTTTGAAAGAAAGAAAAAGAAAAAAAAAGTTGATCATAAAAATTGGGAATTGGGATCAAGAAATAATGAAATTAAAAAATAAAGAAAATAAATAAAGAAAAAAAGAACAAAAGAATTTTACATTGACAAAAATAAGATGAATTGATGAAAATTGAAAAGGATTTTGGAGGACATGAAGTAACACATTCTTTTGTTTGTGAAATATAATTTTGATTTCCTTTACATGTTAAACAATTCTTGGATGTTCCTCCATCACATGTCTCACACGATACATCACATCCTTCATTTTTTTATTTTATTTTATTTTATTTTATTATTATTTTGTATTATTTTATTATTTATTTTGTATTATTTTGTTATTATAATTAAAGAGTGAACAAAAAAAATAAGGAAAAGAAAGAAAACCTTGACAACTTCCTGAAGCATTAAAGTATCCATTTGGACAATCATCAATACATGTTCCTTGAAAAAGAACCTATCAGAAATTATATAAATCAAATAAACCATTACAGATAGAAAATGGAAAGTGTGATTGTGAAACCTTTCCAGTTGGACAACTTGAACAATCTGTCCCACTTGGTCCTCTACATTGATAACATGTTTCATTACAATCTTGTTTTTATTATTTGTTGTTAATTTTTATTAATTTCAAAAAAAGAATAAAAAAAAGAAATGAAAAAAAGAAAAGAAAAGAAAAAAGAAAAAGAAAAAGAAAAAAGAAAAAAGAAAAGAAAAAGAAAGAATTACTTTGACAAATTTTCGTTTGATCAGAATAAAATGAAACAGGACAATTTGAAAGACATGAATGAGTTGGTTCATAATAATTTAAATTATCTGGACATGTTAAACATTCAGAATTACTTGGACCACTACATGTTCGACACGATGATTGACAGGCTATTTTTTTTTTTTTTTTTTTTTTTTT
>Ga0209960_1003125_pt1 | contig 14956 bp, 17 predicted proteins | sample ThiBiot_500_plan_2_FD_183947 | JGI IMG/M metagenome (GOLD analysis project Ga0209960, IMG submission 183947) | Wastewater bioreactor microbial communities from Cape Town, South Africa - Thiocy_expt_500_plan (SPAdes) | ecosystem: Engineered > Bioreactor > Thiocyanate-remediating >... | reverse complement strand
ATTACTCAAATAAACTTTAACCGCATTAATCTTAAATTCTTTATCGTACTTCTGGGTCATGTTTCCTCCTTCATATAAACATTAACCCATCTCGGTTTCTTGTGTCCGTTTTATTGTAGCAAGATCACACCTCATGAGTTCCAGCCTCAGGAGGTAAGCCTATGATAACACCTTCCTTAACAGAACAATTAAAAAGGTTGCGCTTTCCTGGGATTCTTGAGACTTTTGAGGTGCGACTTTCACAAGCTAGAGAGAATGCTCTTTCTCATGTGGAATGGCTTAGCCTTTTATTGCAAGATGAGATACAGCGTCGTGATGCTCAAGCTCTGGTTGAGCGCTTAAAGAAAGCCAAGTTTGAGCAAGAGAAGACGTTTGAGGGATATGAACTTGGAAGATATCCTTTAGATGTGTTGTGAAATAGATTTTAGTATAGAATTGATTTCAGCGAGTGGTAAACTACTGGCCTAGAGTTAAATGAGGAGATAGGAACCAGATGGTAATGATTGAGCGCGCTCTGAAGAGTAACCGCCATATGAAATCACTCACAGGACTCAGCATTCAAGAATTTATGATTTTATTAATGAGTTTTGAGCCTATTCTGGTTGATCATTTTTCCCATAAGACTCGTAAGAGGAAAGTAGGTGGCGGCCGTAAAGGAGCTTTAAAAGATGCTCAAAGTAAACTCTTTTACATTTTATTCTATTTCAAGACGTATCCAACATATGATTTAGCAAGTTTTATCTTTGGAGTTGACCGTAGCCAATGCTTTCATTGGACAGCTCGTTTTATGCCTTTACTCGAGCAAGCGTTAGGAAGACATCTGGTATTACCCAAGCGCCAGGTACGTTCTATGGAAGAATTCTTAGTTCTCTGCCCGGATGCTAGGGATTTATTTATTGATGGGACGGAGCGAAGGACACAACGTCCTCAAAAGTCCAAAGCTCAAAGAAAGCGCTATTCAGGAAAGAAGAAAACATACACGCGTAAAAACACGCTTATAGCCAATGAGAAGCGTGAAATTCTCTTTCTTTCTCCAACTAAGGATGGCCGCATTCATGATCTCAAGCAACTTAAGAAAACAGAGATATTAGAACACATCCCTCAAGAGATCGCTCTATGGATTGATAAAGGGTATCAAGGAATTATTTCTATTCTGAAGAATAATAATCCTGTCATGATGCCTCATAAGAAGCCCAGGGGAAAAAATCTTACTTCCCAGCAGAAACAAGAAAACAAGGTAATTTCTGGCATTGGGATTGTTGTTGAGCATGCCATTAATGGTGTTAAGAGATTTGGGGCCATGTCAGGCATATATCGTAATCGTAAAGGGCAGGATGATACTATGATTTATCTCTGTTCTGGGTTGTGGAACTTCTACCTGCAATATACAAAACGCTAAAGGTGATATTTCTCGAAATAACAACAATGGTGTAACATTTATCTTGGCATCCCTATATTTTTATTTCGCATACTACTATTTCACAACACGTCTTTTAAAGATGCAACACCTCATCCATGATTTAATGACGCGGCATTATTTACAAGAAAGTCGCCATATTTTAATTGTGGGCCCAACAGGTACAGGCAAGACACATCTTGCTCAAGCTTTAGGGCATCAGGCCTGTAGGCAAGGAAAGAGAGTTCGTTTTATTAGAGCTGCCACTCTTTTAAGGGAGTTAAATGCCAGTCGAGCTGATCATACTTGGGAGAGAGCCTTAAATCGCTTTGTTGCCCCAGAGCTTTTAATTATTGATGACTTTGGTTTGTCTGCTTTGAGCTTTTCTCAGGCTGAAGATATTTATGAACTGATTGCTCAACGTCACTTAAAATCCAGCTTTATTTTTACGAGCAATCGGAAGATTGAAGCATGGGTTGAGCTCTTTCCAGACCCTGCTATGGGAAATGCTGCTCTTGATCGTGTGGTGAGCCAGAGCTACCACGTCATTTTGGAAGGTGATTCATATCGTCGTAAGGAGCAGCAAGCTAAATCTTCTTCCCCTCAACAAGAGGAGGCTGCAATGAAATCAAAAGCATAATTTTTTACCCCAGGTGGGTCAATTAGGTTGGCGGAAACTCACTTAACTGGATCATTTATCATGGCGCTCGACATCGAGAAGATGCAACTATAGCTTAAATCTCTGTCCGAATTATAGGTACCACCTCTGCCTGCTTATGGTTATCGGCGTATTACAGTTCTTTTAAGGAAGAAGCTCGGAATCTCGATTAATCATAGAAAATTTACCGCTTAATGAAAGAAAACCAACTATTACTGCCAAGACACGCTCTTAGGCCTCAAAGGATTCATGAAGGAAAGATCATTACGTTGAAAAGCAATTTAAGATGGTGTTCAGATGTAAGGGTACGAGCAAGTACCTATGTTTTATTAGCATGAGATCTGCTAAATTTTTTAAGCGGCTTGTGCCATCGGTAAATCATAGGAAGGCTTCCAATGATGCGGCAATAGATCTTTAATAAGGCGGTTTGGATGAGTTGGCAGACGTTCTAAAACATCTGCAAGGTATGCTTGAGGATCAACGTTATTCTGCCGGCATGTCTCTATTAAGCTAAAGATAATTGCAGCTGCCCAACCGCCTCGAGGACCACCCATAAAGAGAAAGTTCTTACGCCCAATCACAATTGGCTTAATTGCTCTCTCTGAGCGGTTGTTGTCTATTTCTAGACGTCCATCTCCTAAAAAGGCTGTTAGGGCTTTCCAATGATTAAACGCATATCCAATCGCTTGTCCTAAAGAGCTCTTAGGGGGAGCAAGAGATTGATATTTCTTCAGCCAGCGATAAAGACCTTTTAAAAAGGGCTTGGATCTCCTTTTCCTAAGATACTTCCTCTGTTCATCACTATAACCTGCTTGTTTTATAAAACGCTCAATCTTATAAAGCTCCTGGATTAACTTTAAAGCCCCAAAAGCATGAGAGTGAGGATCAACAGAGGTAACCTCAATAAACTTACGGCGGGCATGAGCCATACACCCTACTTCTGTAATCGTATTCTCATTGATAAATAGCTTGTTAAAACCAGCAAAAGCATCAACCTGTAAATAACCCTTAAAATCTTTTAAAAATATCTGAGAATGAATCCCCTTACGGTCAGGAGTATACTCATAGACTGTCATGCTTTTCTGATTGAGGGCTTCTCGGCGCGTATAAGCCCATATCCTACCTATCTTTGCTTTGCTCTGGCCTTTCTCTAATGTTGGCATAGGAGTATCATCTGTAAAGAGGTGGTCCCCTGTAACCAGTTCATGACCTAAAGCTTTAACAAGAGGCTCCAAAGCAATGGCACACTTCTCTTCCCAGCTCCATAAGGTCGATCGAGAGACTTCATATCCATGCCGCCTAAACCAGCGCTGTTGGCGATAAAAAGGAACATGATCATAAAATTTATTCGTTAGCACATGCGCCAGTAAATTAGCACTCGGAAGTCCTTTGTCTATAGGAGCATCAGGAAGCTTAGAGATCTTTATGCTCCCATAACAATGACGACAAGCGTATTTAAAACGAACATGCTCTTTCACTTGTAGCTTAGCTGGAATGACATCAAGCTGCTCACTAACCATCTCTTGAATCTTCACAAGATGGCCCTGACATAAAGGACAAACCTTTTCTTCTTCATTAAGGTCATGGGGGATGCGAGCACGCTCTAAATGATCAGGTAACTTATGACGGCCAGGATGCTTCTTATGAGGCTCATCCTTGTTTGAATTTTCTAACGAAGAAAGAGTTTTATTAACTGAAAGCTTCTCGGATTTTTGGCCAAATTGCTTCTTCTTTAAAGTCGCAACTTCATGTTCAAGCTGATCAATCTTATGAAGAAGCTCCCCTATCTTTTGGCTAAAATGATGAACCAACCCCTCAATAATATCCTTAAGCGCTTCAGGATCATTCGGCAGTTGCTTACGATCAAAGGTCTTGTCATCAAATGAAAATGTCATTCAATCTCCCCAGATGAATACCATTACTATAAAGAAAGGCACCTTTTTTGCAACTAGCTTATAACACAATAAGAAAGTCGTTTTGCTTTGGGAATTTGCCAACAGTCAATCCCTTGGATAAGTCCCTGTAAATGGTAGACACTCATTTCAAGGCTTGGCTCTTTAAAAGAAAAAGGTAAAATAAACTTACCTTTCTCTAGCTTCTTACTCCATAAACAAAAGCCATTCGTGTCCCAGTACAAGATCTTAAGTGTATCTCGGCGCTTGTTATAAAAGACAAACAAGTGTCCGCATAAAGGATCATGAGCAAGGATATTCTTAACAACAATCCCAAGCGTTTGATAAGACTTCCGCAAATCAACAGCTGTACTTGCTAAATAAATCTTACATCCAAAAGGCAAAAACATTAAACTATTAATGCCTTTAATAAGGAAGCTACTTGTTCCAAAACCACACTCATTTCAGCTTTAATAGAAGAGCCCCTAACTCCCATAATCTCAAGCTTTAAAGGAATCGAGTCTCTAGACACAGAAACAGAGGGAATCTTTATAAAAGTTAAAGGCTGAGCTTGAGATTCCAAGGGAGTTTTTTTAAAAGCAGTTAAAGGAATTGATAGGCGTTTGCTCCACTTATAAAGGCTTGCCTTTGAAATTTTATGCTGCTTAGCATACTCATCTTGACTGAGCCCGCTCGATAAGAACTTCTCTATTGTTTGCTGCCAATAATCCTTCCGGTCTTGTTTTTGGGCCATAAATTGTCTCCTTATAACTTCCCAAAAACATCCCATGAATAACTCTTAAATTCTAGAGGTACTTGCTCGTACCGTTACGTTCAGATCTCTTTACTCTGCAATGTTGGAGTGGAGATAAGGTCACTATTGCTTTTAGCAAGGATTGCCATGATCGAGAGATTATCTCATGGATTGCTTCTTCAAAAAGAATTGATGGGACGATGATTAGAGATCTTATGGCTGAGAGTGTTGAGAAAAGGTTTGGAAAAGTCAATAAAGTCCCTCATCCATTACAGTGGCTCAGCGATAATGGTCCACAATATGTAGCCAGAGACACAGTTCACTTTGGGCGTCTTCTGGGGTTTGAGGTCTGCACAACAGCACCTTACAGTCCAGAGATCAACGGGATGGCTGAAGCTTTTGTAAAAACATTCAAACGAGATTATGTGGCCTTTGGGGATTTAAGCTCAGCTCAAAGAGTTATTGAGCAGCTTCCCTTATGGTTCGAAGATTATAATGAAAAAGCTCCTCATAAAGGGCTTAAGATGCTCTCTCCTCGAGAGTATAGAAGAAAGCTTGCCACATAAAAGAGAATAAAATATGTTCATCAATAAGAGCTATCAACTATACTGTCTAAATGGGGGTTACTCCAAAGAGTATGTATTATATTTTTTATTGTTTCTGCAGTGTAGTGCAATATTAGATTAAAATATACTTATAAGAAATATGTTATTACTATATAACTTTCTAGAAGTTAATCCTTTAAGTAAAATTTGTTAGTAGGTTGGAATGATCAATAGTTTAAGTAATGAAATTGGCTCAAGAAAACCTTTAGCTCGTAATTGTATTTATGAGTTTTTAAAGCGACTTAGAGAAGGATGGGTTATAAATAAGGCTGGCCATTTATATAAAGAATTCAGGTTTGATAATTTTATTGATGCAATGACTTTTGCAAATCAGATAGCAGATATGGCGGAAAAGGAAGCACATCACCCAAATTTAACCATTACATGGGGTTTATGTATAGTAGAAATATGGACTCATGACGTTGGAGGTCTTACAGAAAATGATTTTATTCTTGCAGCAAAAATAGGCATCTTAAAATGAGTAACTCTGATAAAGTTTATACAAGCATATGTGTCTTATTTGCTGTTCTGATTGTGACAGGAAACATAGTATATCAAAAGTATGTATCTTTACCTCTACTTCATTTCTATACCTTTGAGCTTTCAGTAGGGGCTATTTTGTACCCTTTGACTTTTTTGCTAACCGACCTTATTACTGAATTTTATGGCAAAGAAAAAGCTAATTTTTGTGTAAAATTAGGACTTGTTATGAATGTCTTAATTGCATTAGCAATTTCAATTATGGACTATCTAAAGGCTACTTCTTGGTCTAAAGTTGATGATATAATGTTCCATAATGTATTAGGGTCTTATGGGATAGCTTTTATTGGATCGATTATTGCTTGTTATTCGGCACAATTAGTTGATATTGTGATTTACCTTTGGATTCTTAAAGCAACTAATGGTCGTTGGCTCTGGCTACGTAGCGTAGGTAGTACAGCTATTTCTCTATTCGTAGATACTACTATTGTAATTTGTTTTTTAACTTACTTCAAAATCTTACCTGCTGATCGCATGATTATGCTTATTATGAATAGTTATTTCTATAAGCTCTTCTTTACTATCTGGAGTACTCCTCTATTTTATGCAAGTGTAAGTACAATTAAACGCGTGTTAAATGGGCCTGTTCTTAACTATCAGTAGATACCAACAGATTGAAATAGAATTTCTTCCCACGATTTTTAAGTAGGAAGCGCAAGAATAGCTTAAATTACATAACAGAGTTATTTTCCTATTTTTAGTTTAAAATGACTCTTTTGTGGAATTATATGAAGCTATACTTAGATGTGGATGTCACTCTCGAAAGTTTGATAGTTTCTAAAATATATTAACTTCTTTTTGAGAGTATGAAAAAGCTTTCCTAGCGGCATTTCTTGGGAATGGACTAATATCAAACGCATTTATTCTTTGAAGTAAGTTTTTATAATCCATTTTAAGCTTTGTAATTGGATAGTTCCCTGGAAGTTTGATATAAGCCTCAAGATCTTTAAGGCTCTGGATTTCTGTGGGAATCACAATAGGCTTGGTGTGAGTTTGCTGGTTTAATGACACGCCATCCCTGATAGTATTAGCTCCGTATGAGAGATTTTCAACCATTTCTGTCTCATCCTTTTCACCTAAGACTTTAGAGATCCATCCCGTTGTTTGGGGATCAGTGCTTCTGAAAAATATAAAGGTATTAAAAAGGTCTAATATCGCTTGAGACCCTGCATTCCCATAAAGGTCACTGATCTGAGGCATTCCTTGAATTCCCGCCATGATACACCCACCATATTTCCTCAGTTCTGCAAGAGCTAAGGGTAAGGAAGGCAACTGTTGAAGGGCAGGGAGCTCATCAATCATGAACCATAACCTTCTTTTTTGATTAGGTTTTAAAGTCATAACGGCATTAAAAGCAATCTCAAGCCAGCAAGAGATCAAGGGCTTTAAGGTTTCTCGCTGATCTGGCCTTGCGGTAATAAAAAGCCAATTGTTCTGCTCTTCTTCTTGAATCCAACGCCTGATGGAAAAACCCTTAGTCTGGTCATTAAGGTGCTTAAAACTTTTAATCTGCAGAGCCAAGTTTGAGCGAATAGAAAGCGTCATTTTTTCACCATCTTTACTCGTATAAGAAGCAGCTTCTGTCTCTTTAAAGAAGCTCTCAAATTCATTAAGATCAGCTGTAATCAAGATCCGATGCAGTTCATGAATACTATGATCATCAAGACAATCTAATTTTTGCATAGCTGTTGAAAAGAGGGCACGCGAGGCATTATCCCAAAAGCGATCTGAGACATACTTTTGTTGAGGGATAAGCCCCGCAGCGAGCATATCATAATGGCTTGTGAGTTCACAATCCATCCATGGATCCCAATTGATTGTTCGAATATCAAAAGGATTTAGGATTAAGTCTCCTTGTTGATAAAATCGAGAAACATACTGGCCTGTGAGATCAACAACAAGAGCTCTGTTAGCCCTTTTTCTTACCTGAGGTACCAGAATATTAAAACAGTTAGATTTTCCAGATCCGGTTGTCCCTGAGATCAAAATATGAGAGGTTTCCTTATCCTTGACGAGTGGAAGATTCGCAATTTTAAGGTCAGAATTTTCTCTTCTAAAATTAATGAGCAATTTGAGTTTAAAAGGAGTTGCAAACTTATTTCCTCGATTGTGTTTTTTCTGCCTTTGACGAGCTCCGATAATAAGCCAAGAAAGGAGTATGATACTCAAGGAAATCAAGAAAGCCTTAAGCCCACTGGATAGGTTTTTCTCCAGAGTCTCATTTACCAGTGACACTCTTTTTAAAACCTGAGGGAGGCGATGAAGGGTTGTTTTATCCTCAATCACAAAGAGCAGGAAAGGATTAAGCTCATGACTGTAATATTTCATATAGCTTTGCCAATAGGTCTTTGGAACTTCATGGTAGGTTTTAGCTCCGTAAAAGATAGAGCCTATCAACAAAGAACATAAGAGGCCTACTTTCATCACTTGTTTTAACATAGAGATGAAGTGGATATTGGTCTGTCCACCTCGTGTTATATTATGAATCAATCCCATTGTTCTTTATTTATCCTCGATTTTTTGCTATATTTTTCTGGTAGGAAGTTAAGTAATGAAAATTCAAATTAAAGCTAATATTCTTGAGCTGAGAATTTATGCCTGCGTTCTCGCTTATATTGCTACATTCATAGGCTCTATTCTTTTGGGAAAAGATATTTGGCACATTCCCTTGCTCTACATAATTTTAGTCATTTTCTTTGATCAAATGACGCGATTTATTGCGCCGTCTCCAATTAATGAAAAAGACTTGAGTGAGAAATATAAGATCACGCAAGATCAACTTAATACCTATGTAAAAAGCAAAAGAAATTATCGTATTTTTGCAGCGGGAGTAGCAACTATCATTGCTCTTTTCATGATATTGTTTAATTACAAGTTTAGTTGTTACTTTGTTAGATCTTACATAACTCTTTGGGGATTTTACCCTCTTTACAGAATGTTTATTCTCAAAATTCCAGCACCAAAAATCTTCAAGTTGATTCAAGAAGAATTTGAAAAAAGAGAAGGTACTCGCTATCATACATTTGATAATCGCTCCTATGATCCTCTCAAGCTTGGAACTCTGGGGTGGCAAGTTAACAGAACTCAAGAGCTTAGTTCTCTTCATGGCCAGAGGAATACTGACCTAAGGTAGAATTTCTTACTTCTTCTAGGTTTTTGACGATTACATTTTTACTTTGCTCATTATTAACTTTGCTGCTTAATTCATTTCCAAAATTCATAATATTATCCTCTGTCTGAAGTGCTTGCTGATTATTTGAAAGGTCATCTACTTGGCTTTTAAGATCAGATATTTCTTGGTTTATCGTTTTCTCTTTTTCTTGATATGGGATAAATCCATCTTTAAAAGCACTGGATTGAACATCTCCGTAATGAGATCCTATGTTTTCTGGTTTATAAATTGAGGCAGCATAATCTTGATATGCTCTCTGGATATCTTGAGGAGAATGTATTGGTATTTGGTCAAAATAATTATCTAAACCTGCTTGATGCTGTTGCAAGAACTCTCGTTGATAAGCGCGATTCATCTTCTCATCATTGAGGACAATATGTTTAGCTTGAGACATTCCCATACCATTGCCGCTCCCCATATAACTTTGGTGTGAAAGCCACTCTAAATATTCTTGATTTAAATTATCTGAAATGGACCATGAATGTTGAGACGATTCTGAAGCAGATTCAGTGAAAGATTGAGACCTTTGTAAGCTTGCACTTGCCTCTAATCTAAATTGATCTGCTTTATCAAAGGACGAAGAAATACTCTCGGCATAACGTTGACCTATATCATTTCCTAAGCTTGCACGATGATCGCGAGCGGCTTGACGCACAGTATTAAAGTCGTCTCTTAAATTATGATCTTTAGCAAAGTTTTGAGCTTTAGAATAACTTTCTGAACTTGCAGCTCTTGATTGTACATCTCCTTTTAAACCTGCAGAAATACCAAAAAACTTAGGAGAACCTGCTGAGACTTCTGCAAGCAATTGAGATGCTTGATCATAACTCATGCTATTCTGCTTAGCAAAACTTTCTGTCATATTATGAATTCTAGATAAACTCTTACCCAAGCTTGTATTGGCTGAATCTGAATATCCAGTTGTCATGCTTTTATGTGTTGCTTGATGACGGGCGAGATCAATCATATCCCGATAAGCCCGGGACTCCTGTTGACTTGCGGCCATCATCTGATTTTGTGCGGCCCCTTCAGATCTTGCTGCTTGCCTTTGAAACATCGATTGCATACTTTCTGACACATTGAGATTACTTGCGAGTGATGAGATCTTCTCATCCATAATCTGATGACCACTCGCTGTGGTTGTTTCTTGAAGACGTCCATCATTTTGCGTGAAAGCCCCTGAATGCCAACTTCCTGAGAGCATATGTTGGTTCATGCTTGTGTTATTGGCTTGAACTGTGCCCATGGAGACATTTCCAAAAGAGAAGTTCCCTGAGGTGAGTTCCTCACCTGCTCTTCCTGCCACATTTTGAGATACAGCTCCTAAATGGGTTGCAATGTTGTTAAAAGCGGCAACCCCCCCTTTAACGAGTGCGAAAGCAAGGAAAGGTACGCTGATTGCAGCCCATCCCGCCATCGCAGACAAATCCGCATGAAAATCCATGAGTCCTATTGAATTTGCAATGGTGATGCCATGGCTATCATTAAGGGCTGTTAAAGAGAGACTTTGAGACTTCCCATAAACGGTCATGATCATATTAAGGACTGCATATAGAGGTCCCCAGCTTTGAATCCAGACGACAAGACTCAACCAAGTTTTAAAAGTTCTAAGTCCACCTGGAAAAAGCGTAAGCGGAAAGACCACAAGGAACGCCACATAAATGATGGCTTCCAAAAGAATCTTCATGACTGGCAGTGTATCAGCAGCAAGTTCTCCTAAAGAAAGATTGGTATTTCTTTGTTGTAGGTATGCTTTCCTGAGAGCTACATTAGGCGCATTTCCTAAAGAAACAGACTTATTTTCAATTCCATCCAACACAGAATGAATCATTATTTGTTGTTTAATGATGTCTTCTGCACTTTTAGCGGAATTGGTAAGATACCCAAAGGATAGAGGGAGATACTTATAAATCTCTGCTTTATAGTTAATCGGCATTTCACTATTTGATCTAAAAAGCTTCTTGCCGAACGAATCAGCAGAGTTAGCAATTTCTCGTCCAAAGATTGAGTTCAGCTTCTGAGCGCCGACTTGGCACGTGACAATCTGACTTTTCTGACCTGATTCTTTCCAAAGGAACGATCTCACAGGTGAAGGGGATGCTGTGATGAGTCCCCAAATGTCATCCGTATTCTTAAGATCCTGAAATGTATATTTACGACCTAACATCGCATCATAAGCACTACATTGGGTCACAAAGCCTCGCATATTCTCGGATACATTTTCATCCACTAGATGAAACTGCTTGGCATTTTTAATGAGGTTACTTGCAAATACTGCCCCTGTCTTATGATACTTAAGATCATCAGGAAGCGAGAACACTTGCTCTACTTTTTCAGTAATCTCTTTACCGATTTGACTGAAGAGACCAGCCGTAAACCCAAGGCCAAAAGGAACATGATCAACTGTATAAATTTTACGGCCCATACTTGTGTCAATAATATGAACTTTCATAGAAGGGGTTAAAAGAACAAAAAGCACAATGACAAAGGGCATGAAGAAAGATCTAACAACTTCCATTTGATCACGCCACAGCGTTTGTACAAAAGCGGCCAAGAGTCCTGTAATGGTGCCTATTCTTACAAAGGCATTAAAGAAAAGTCCTTTATGACCAGCTGTATCTCCTCCTCCTATGAGTGAGGCTATTCCATTAAAGATAAGAGAGAAGATCTCTCCACCTCCAATTGTATAAATTGTTGTTTCCATTTCTATTTACCTTTTTTCATGGGAAATCATTGAGGCTGTGCTGAAGAGTTGAGCTTCTAGCGCAGATGTTTTTTCAATTAGAGATAAAATAGACTGAAGTTGCTGAACAACACTTGTTCTTCTCTGCACAACCCGTTCTCTTACTTTATGGATGCCATCCAAAAGCCGTTTGATATGGCCATCATCGACTTGAACAGTTCTTAAGTCATTTAGATTAACTGTGACAATATCTAAGACCTCAAGCAGATATTGAGAGAGAAGATCATAAGCAATGAGACGTGAGTAATCCCTTATATCAATTGGTGCTTTTCCACGTTTATAGGCCGTTGTGACATTCAAAATTTTATAAATAGGAAGGCTCGTTGAATTAAGGAAGGCAAGCTCTTCTGTTGAGAGCTTTTCGTCCAAATAAACCTTATTCACCATGGAATCGAGAATGGCATACACTCGTCCTTCTAAAGGTTTCAAAACACTCACATGAGCCGCTTTGGGCGATAGGCATTTATCCTTAGTATCACACTTCCAAATCTTGGCTTGCCCTCCTTGGAGAAGAGCATTAATGAGATCTCCATGATCAGCGAGTGATGGTAAAACAGACACATGAAACGGATTTTTATCACCACCCCCTGTTTTACGAGAAATTAAGCTTCCAGAGAGTGTCATGAAGAATTCAGAGATTTCTTGGTCGGCACTTAAAAAACTGTTTTGCTGAATCGCTTTCCATGCAAGGTTGTATTCACCCACAAGCATATTTTTATATTCTTCCTTAACTGTGTTTTGTGAAAGCACTGAATCTCTATTTCCTCCTGCACCGCACCCTTGACGAGAAGCTGCCCAATCTGAGAATTGCCCTAAGTTTCCAGAAATTGCTGTACAGAGATGCTTGCTTGACATATCAGATCGTGGCCATAAGGCTCCTAAAGTGGTAGCTGCAGCTTCACAAGAGTTAATGTTCATCTGATTAATCTTTTGCGCGATGGCATTCAATTCATTAATGGTGTTGTAAATTTGAGGAGAGACCGTTTGCATCATCAGCATAAAAGCATAACTTGGCATGGCGGATCCTACAGCTCTTAAAGCACTTAAAAGCTCTTGTGCTTTGATAAAGCTCATGCCTCCTAAATGAAGATCAATCCCCCCACATCCTGCTCGATAAGATGGTAGTTGAAGAGTTAATGGTTGAATGTTTTTAGAAGAGTTACGAATAAAAATACCCCCTCCTGTATAATACCCTGCTGCTTGATCTTGGTAAGCTGAAGCTGAAGTTGCATTTACAGCAGAACCCATGCTCTTAAAGAAATCTTCAAGATCGCCATTAATACCTGCCTGGACTGATTGAGAAGTGATGATTACAAACAAGAAAAAAAATAGTTTCTTCATGATTTACCTATCAAAGTGAGAATGCGTGTTTCCATCTCATCTTCAGAGGTAAGTCCGTAGCTGATGGGGAGCATTTCTTGTGTTTTTGGATTAACGGCAATAAGAGCAGGGACTTGAGTGATCGTAAGCCTTTCAGCAATACCATTGTCTAACAAAGGCTTTGGATATTCTTTAAGCTTGCCGCCATCAAGACTGATCGCTTTAACAGTCCAGTCATAGCGTGCTGCAAAGCGTTTCACAATGGGTGCAAAGGTATGGCAGTAAGGACAATCTCCTTTGAAGAAAAAGAAGAATCCATAAGTATTTGATAAAGCTTTTAACTTTGCGCTTTTAACCTTCTTTTCTTCATCTATATACGTATGCCGTCCAATCTGATTAATCGGATACTTGCTGGTAAAGTCTAAATGAGGATTCAAATAAATGGATTGCATCCACCTCTCTGAAAACAGTTGGCTTCTTCCCATTAAATCTTTTTGGAGCTCTTGGTAATTTTTCACATTCTCTAATGTTGGAAAGAGCATCGCGAGCTGAAGCTTTCTCTCGAGTTCCTGTCTATAAAGCTTTAAGATTTGTGTAGGAGTTATGACTTTAGGAGGGTGAAGATCTTTCTTTTTTTGCTCATCTTCTTTCTTATCTTTTTGTATTTTTCTTTCTTCATACCAATGCCAACCTTCAGCTCGTCTTTTATAGAACGACTCTTCTGCAAAAAGAACTTCTGACCTTATGGTGTTCAAAATTATTATAAGAATTAAAATTACTCTTGTGTATAACTTGTTATACATATTATACTTTAAAATATAAGAATGGAGATTCATCATGCTTGCTGTCCGACTTTCTGAAGAGTTAGAAAAACGCCTCGATCAACTGTCCAAAGAAACGCACAGATCCAAGAGTTATTATGTAAAACGGGCTTTGGAAGAATTTCTTCAAGATCGCGAAGATTATTTATTAGCGCTTGCTCGGTATGAGAAGGTTGAACAAGGAGAGAGAACTTACTCAATGCAAGAAATCGAATCATTAATTGCTTCAAAAAATGACAAACATTAAATGGAATTTGAGATTCCAAAAGGATGCAAAGAAAGAGTTCCTGAAGCTTGATCCTCAAATCCAAAGACGTATTCTGCAGTATTTTAAAGAACGTATCTTGACGATAGACAATCCCAGAACGCTTGGTAAAAGTTTGACTGGGAACTTGAATGAATTTTGGCGCTATCGTGTTGGAGATTATCGCATCATCTGCAAGATTGAAGATGATAATATTATTATTACAGTTGTAATGGTGGGACATCGGCGAGAAGTATATGAAGATTAACATCATCACATTGTCCTCTCAGACTTTTTGTCTTTGGGCAAAGAGAGCTCTTTTTGAATAAGCTTTATGTGGGTGTCGATATTTTGAAGGAGATTAGGATTTTGACTTAGATATGAGTTAAGGTCTTTTTCTGTATAACGAGCTAGAAGTTCTTCATAAAGTTCACTTAAATCAAGCTTTGAGAAATCAATTCTTGAGATTTCATCTGCGGTAAATCCTCGACATTGAGGATGTTTAGCATCTCCCCAACTAAGGCCCAGTTGAGGACGACCTTGTTCATGTATAAGCCTGGCCAACCTCGAGCCAAAACAACAAAAGGATGATTTTTTTCTAACGCATTGGCCCGCAACCTTTTCAGCACAATAGGTGCCAACATAGACACAAAGATTCTTGCTTCTATTTTTAGAAAGGGTTAGGGGAGTATTTAAGCAACTGTGTCAATTCTGATAATGATGTAATTATTATAGAGAAAGGATTGACAGATGGAAGTAGAGAAGAAAGAGACCTCATTTGATTTTGAGGATTTTAAGAATCAAGCAATTT
>Ga0209960_1003121_pt1 | contig 14976 bp, 14 predicted proteins | sample ThiBiot_500_plan_2_FD_183947 | JGI IMG/M metagenome (GOLD analysis project Ga0209960, IMG submission 183947) | Wastewater bioreactor microbial communities from Cape Town, South Africa - Thiocy_expt_500_plan (SPAdes) | ecosystem: Engineered > Bioreactor > Thiocyanate-remediating >... | reverse complement strand
AAATTAAATGTGATTATTATTATTGGGCTGATCACGTTCTATTTAGCACATTCGTGACTTGACTACGCCCGGCTACGATACGCAACAGCCGGATAAAAAACCTATATTGCCTGTAAGCCGCGGCAGTCAAATGATAACTTTCTTCTTCGAAAATGGCGCCATATTGACACTCCGAGGCACGTCATCATCGATCAGCGCTGAAAAATCTTAACTAACATCTCGTGCAGGAAGCGGAACCGAACCCAAGATTAAATATTACAGCGAATTGCAAGGCACGGATGTCGAAGCCACGAACAAAGAATTGGCTGAGCTCGTGCACGCTGTCATTCACGACTTTTTGCGTCCTGAAGCTAACGGACTCGTGAAGCCGAGCGACAATTAAACGGAGTTGCAGTAATTTGTCTTACATATCTAGTGGCTAAATAAATGCAAATAATGAATATTAGAAACGCTACTAACTGGATTATCATTCTCTACAATTGTTTATTTAGGAATCTATTTATGGGATCAGTTTTCAAACGCCAAAAAAAGTTTTTAGAGACTAGTATTCATAACTTGCTGTAACTAAAAAACACGTTTTGCGCAATTGAACTCTAATTATGTCGAGCTTAACGGTAATCGAGTTAGCAAAAGGTAACCTCAACCACCACTCATCCCTTATTTCTGCTGAATTAATTATTCTATAAAATTTTTGCACTAAATTATTTTACGTCTTATACCAATGTTTTGTAGGCAATCCTATAACGTCCAAATTACCCGTCGATTTATTTAAAAAAAGTACTGAACACTGGGCGTCAAAACCAAACGCAGCAAATAGTTTACAATACGAGAATGAAGACGGTAAAAAAATAATGAAATTAACTACCATTTATGATGTTAATTTTTAATGATAGGACCCATTGAACATCGCCAGCTTCTTAGCGAATTTTTAAACTACAATTACGCTAGCCAGACTCGACTCATGCCATTAACAGTTTTCCCGGACGAACTTTGTATAGTGGCTGGTGCAGCTCACGTAAGATCCTGATCTTGGTACAACTTCCAATCTAATTTTACAAATTAGGGCTTAGATATGGTATGCAAACACTTTTCATCACCTGGAGACTATGCAATTGTTGAAGCTCCGACCTATTTTCTTGCATTAGGTTCGCAAATTAAATTCTGAGATCTTGAGCTAACTTTTTTTAAAGATAGTATAAAAGGCGACTACAAGATGAATGTAGTTCAAATGCCTATGGACAGCGAGGGGTTGATTATTGACGACAACTTGACCCAATGGTGCAACCAATACAAACCAAAGTTCATTTACACTATCCCTACGCATCATAATCCAACAGGAATTACGATGAGCCACGAACGACGCCAAGAATTAGTTAAATTTGCAGAAGAACATAACATATTGGTAAGAATTGCATCAAATTTTATTGCGTCGCTCATTTATCGATCAGATCGTTGCGGATGAAGTTTACCAGTTGCTGTCGTACAATGGATTTATACCTCCACCATCTCTCGTAGCATATAGTAATAAGGTAAATCTGATCTAATTAGATCTTCAATCTAAATTTAGAATAGAATGTCATTAGCATAGGTTCATTCAGTAAGATATTAAGTCCTGGCCTGAGACTCGGTTGGATCCACACAAAGAACAAGGAATTTTTGATGAAATTTTTTAATGGAGGACTGTTTCAAAGCGGAGGTGGATTTAATTACGTACCAGCTATTGTATCGAGGTATTCAGGTCGAAAACTAATTCGCGTTGTCTGACTTTTGCCATCCAGCATGATAGAGATGGGATTACTACAAAAAAATCTTGAAAATGCCATTTCCTTTAATGGCAATAATCTCGATGTGCTCGCAGAGGCGTTACAACAGGAAGCCCCCGAACTCGAGTTCATTAAACCAACAGGTATTATTCTATTCCATATTTATCATAATAACGATGTATAGGTGGTTATTTCATATGGGCGAAATTGCCAAAGCAAATCGACGTACAAAAATTTCACGAATTGAGTCAAAAATACGGCGTGTCAATACAAAAGGGAGACAAAGGGCAAATCATACATACGCACGCGAACTATATAAGACTGTGCTTTACAATTCAAGAGCCGTCAATGCTAATTGAAGCAGTTCGTAGAATTAGAGTACTGATAAATGCCATTTTGTAAAATAGAAATGGTTCCATTTATTTTTCGTTCTCTTGTTTTGTTACTTCTTCGGTATTATTTTCACTACCCTCTGTACCCTCTCTATTTTCTTCGCGTTGTTTATCTGCCGCGATGCGGGCTTTAGAAATTGCTCGGAATTTTTCCCGCTTTTCTGCTGAGACTCGCTGCCGCTCTTCTCTGGGCGGTAAATTCACAATAACTTCGTTACCTAGCTTTCGATATTGAACTAAAAATGTTGTGTGTGAAATTGATCTGAAGCTTGGATGAAATGAAGGCAAGTTCACTTTCCAATCCCTATTCATTACTTCTGTCATTCGTTCCAAATATAGCGGCAAATTCTTTTCGTTTCTAAGTTCTTCCATCATCACAACCTGAGTCTGCCAAAATATTCACCTTAACCATTCATTGATGTTTATGCAAGTGATGTCAATGTAACTTACAACATTTGGCACAACGCACACAATCGACGAGCCGGTCTTCAACAACGAAGCAGCCTTCTCGAGTACAAGCCTAAAAATAGTATAAACAAGGTTGGTAGCATGCTATTTTGTGAGAACGAGAAGCCGTACCACGGCGACATCATATCTAGCACACAAGCGTCAAAAGGTTCGGTAAGCTCACAATTATTGAGATCTCCGTGATAAAACCTGGCGAATTACAGTTAGAATTATACGGACCAATGGCGCTATAGTTACTTGATGTTATGCTCAGGGTCCCATGCATCGGCGTTCTCTTTCGCCTTTTGACTGAACTCCTCTCGCACTTCGAAACTGTGCACTTCACCGCGAGGGGCAACAGCGCGTGATAGAAATAGCGACAACATTCCGGAACCAGAGCCCGCTTCAAGTACTACGTTGAAGTATTAGTGAAACGTCCAATGAACTCACTGAGCGACGCACCTCTGTCCCCACTTTTCAGATCCAGCATTAAAGAAATCGTTCCCATATCTTTTGGATATGATGGAGTAGCAACTCGATCTTTCGTAACGATATAGTCCTCGTAAGTTAATCTTTTCACTAAATGTTTTTTGCCTTCAACAGTAACAATGCCTCCATAGCCAGCCTAATATTATTATAATGTATATTTGCAGAAACTTGAGCAACCTACTTCAATAATATCCTTGTGGTAAATTGGCACAGTGCCTGTGGGAAGCGATTGGCGCTCCCTTAATTTTACAACCCATTCACGAGGTTTATACAAAGCCAAAAGCATCACTTTATCTCCGTATTTTGGCTTAACAAAGGACTTGTCGTCTGGTTTCGTTAGTGGAGCGGAAATTACTGGCAGATCACGATCGGAATGGTTATCTCCATCTTCTTTGTGCGAGCAATACTTCTAAATGGTTGGTATTATTATTGCACAATTCTTTCATTTTTTTTGTTGATATTTTAAACCCTTGATCTTACCCTGGCGCTGATCGCAAAGAAAACAGGTAAACGTCGCGGCAATGTAGTACCCTTGGTGGAACGTTGAAGTATCCTGCACACAAAAATGTTACGCCACTGTTGCATTTCTGGGCGCCACAAGATAACTGCCAGCGAAACACCAAAAAGCAAAACAATCACAAGACTGCTGTTGGTTACTAGATTACAAGCATCTACTTCGCAAAATCAACAAGGCACTCATGGTCTAGGGGCATGATGTCCGCCTGCCACGCGGGCGACCCGGGTTCGATTCCCGGTGAGTGCATTCTTTTTTTCTTTTTTTTGTTTGTTGCTTCCCTATTCATGAGCGAAGAAGCCTCACTCTTCATAGTGGTTGATTCATTGGATACTAAAAACTGTCGAAATTTTTTTGTCACAAAGTAACGGGGAATCTCTACACAAGGGCTTCGTTTTCCAAACAGTCACATTACACATTTTACACTATCACCCACCAAGTACAGAAGTCATTTACCTTCATGTTCAATTTATATGTTAATTATTGTCCAGAGCGGCAATTCTTTAACAAAGTCATTTTGAGTGGTAAGCTCTCTTATTTGTAGCGATTATTTCGCAATTATTTTTCACTGTTCGCTATAAATATTGAACATTAACCAAACAAAAATTGTACAAACACGCAGATCACGAAACATTCGCTACTTTTCATAATATTTTAATTATTCAAAAACAGATTTTCAATTGATCGATGCCCAATCGCCTGCGAACTACAACAAACAACATATTGTGGGCGCTCAGCATGTTAATTTAACGAGTGGAGACTTGGCCAAGGAATTCGCAGCACTGCAACTTCGTTGTTACGCAGAACGAAAAGTATGACCATTATATATGTCTCTCAATCTAATTTATTAGTATAGGATCAAATTCTAATTTACACGACGAAATTGGACCAAAGCAAAAAAGACATCCAGATGCTTATTGATGCAATAGCAACGACTAAAACAAGCGCAGTCTCAATATTACAAACAGATTTCGAGAATTTTGCCAAACACTACCCGTTCCTTGTCACAAACACGAAACAGCATCCGACAGCTGATGATGATATCAAGTAGTGTTCCCGTCAACACTTTCAACAAGTACTAACATTAGTGTAGGCAAGATGATGACAGCATGTTGAGCAATGATGATGATCAAGAGCAGTTCGAGTCCTTCGACCACGTTTACCCATGTCACGTGGCTGATCGCGTCTTTTTGGGGAGCGAATTCATTGCGAGCCAATTACCAGTTTTGCAGCACTTGAATATAACGTATGCTGCGTACCGTTCAATTTAAAAATTTGAATTAATAAGTCATAGACACGTGCTCAACGTCACACACGAGTGCAAGAACTATTTTGAGGAGAACGCTGAATATAACGTTATATATCACCGATTCAAAATTCACGATAATCAAAGCGAAGATTTGTTAAGTGGAATAAAAGAGTGTCTGAATTTCATTGGTAGGTTGGGGGGAAGTGGATCGGATATATTTAGTAATAACCTTTTTAGATAATGCTATTAAAAATCAAGGTAAAGTACTAGTACACTGCGCCCAGGGCAGATCAAGATCACCATCAATAGTCATCGCGTATTTAATGTACCGCCACAACATGACCTACCAACAAGCTTTCGAGGTTGTCAGAGAATCACGCGATTACTTGCACATCAACGAGGGGTTCATAAGGCAACTCAAAAACCTCGAATTAGAGTTCCAATAGCCTCATATGAAATATTGTACATTTAGAAAACGAAAGATCCGGTTGATTGTACAAGTCGGCATAGAATTCCTTCTCTCTCAATCCATGAATAAAAAAAGGCTTGTCCGTGTCAGTAATATTTAATGGTTGTAGTCGCTGAAATTTCTAGACAGTTCCATTTTAATGTCCGTACTCGACAACAAGCATTGTGATCTCATTTGATTGTAGCCAACATCAATATGTTCAGATCAGTAATTTCCCTCTCATTTAAGCCAAAGTTTGCTCGATCTATGGCTACGGTAAGACTAAGAGCGGAGTGATTCCATGGCACGATGAATACTCCCCTTACTTGGAGACCTTTATTTGATTTATTTTATATTCTGTGCTTTAAGACTCTTTAGACGTACAATTCTCATCGTTCCGGCTTCTAACTGTGTCTTAAAATCAGGTCCAAAATTCCTACAAAATCGCTCTTATCCCCGCCGATGGTATTGGCAAGGTAAGTTCATCATGACATTTTCAAATATTATTTTACGCGAGATCCAAGATAGTTTTTTTTTTTTACCTAAAACAAATCAAGAATTGCTTTATCTCGCCATATTTGTTATTAATTCAATCGTATTTGCAGGAAGTGGTTCCTGCTGCTCAACAAGTGTTGCTCCACCTGTCAAAGAAGGATCAGGATCTCAAACTCGAATTTGTGGACCTCGAAGCTGGTTGGGTATGTCAAATAATTAATGTACTAACTTAAATTCATATCTGCGATAGGAAACATTCCAAAAGACAGGCAACTCGTTGCCTCAACGAACGCTGGATGGCTTGAAAACATGCCAAGGTGCATTATTTGGTGCTGTATCCTCACCCTCACACAAAGTACATGGATACTCTAGGTATTTATAATATAACTCGTAATATTTTTTCTTTGAGGCTTATTAACAATCACAGCCCAATCGTGGCAATGAGGAACAAATTGGATCTGTACGCTAACTTACGCCCTTGTGTCTCGACCACTATTAACTCGAAGAAACCTGTATATTCAAGGTACGTTAGTAAGGCATTGAATGTATGACACTAATCAAAAAAAATTATGAAGACCTAACGTAGATATGTTTATTGTTCGTGAAAACACTGAGGATCTGTACGTCAAAAAAGAAATCATCAAAGACACCGCGGACGGTAAAATTGCGATTGCTGAGAAATTAATCACTGAAAGAGCTTCGAAACGTATTGCTAAAGAAGCTTTTGAAATTGTACGCAAGACAATTAAATTAATTTTTTCCGTGACACTTTATTTGACATTTTGACAGGCGTTGAAACGAGGTCAAGTCAGAAACAAGATGCCTTTAGTCACTATAGTGCACAAGTCAAACGTTTTGAGGTACTTTTATCAAGTGTTCTCCTCTAATTAACTGTGCTAACATGTCGTCACAGTGTAACTGACGGTTTGTTCCGTGAGAGTTGTTTGGCAGTCGCAAAACAATACGAGGGCAAAGTACGATACGAAGAACAACTCGTCGATTCGATGGTCTACAAAATGATTCGCAATCCCGAGAACTACGATGTCGTAAGTTAGACACGCGATGACAGCGTCTTGTTTGACACTTGAAACTAGGTAGTAGCTCCTAACATGTACGGAGATATTTTGTCCGACGGCGCTGCTGCCCTCGTTGGAGGTCTCGGCCTCGCTCCCAGTGCCAACAAAGGCGACAATTTTATAATGGTAAGACACTACATTTATAGCTCAAAGTATCTACTTCAAAATTAACGCTTATTAGGTAGAGCCTGTACACGGCAGTGCGCCAGATATCGAAGGCAAAGGCATTGCCAATCCTCTAGCGACAATCCGCGCTGCTGCTTTGTTGCTCGAGAGCTTGGGCAGCGGAGAATATGCCAAGTACAGTAAGTCAAGACAGATGTGACACGTGTCAAACTATTGCTAAGCACGCCTTTTACAGGCAAGCTCGTGAACGATGCAGTTAATGCCGTACTAGCTGAAGGAAGTTCATTGACGCCAGACCTCGGCGGCAGTGCGTCCACATCTGACTGCACTCGCGCGGTCATTGAAAAGATCGACTCGTTGTGGAAATAAAATCGAAGCAAATTAAGAATAAACCACTTTATTACAAACTGTTTTGTGGTATATGAATTCCAGTACATAAATCCTACACTATTTTTTGACGCTTTTTAGTCTTTTCAATTGCGCCATGGCCTGGCTAGCGATTGAGTCATTGGCTGTAGGCATTCCTGATTACCCCCAATTAGTAAAAATCAGAAAAGAAGTGTGAAGCATACTCGGTGAAGCACTACCGGAAGGAGAAGCACCTCCGCCACCACCACTATTGCTGACAACGGGTTTGCTTTTGTCCAAGGTCTGGGCCTTCTTCAATTTGCCCTTGTTGAAACCGGCAATACCTGCTAACAGACCTGAGCGATCACCGCCGCCAGACGTCATGGGAGCACTCTGCAAAGCACAGTCAGACTGGGCGATATCTCCAATAAGTGATTGAATCTATACCTCGGACACAGTTACGCTTGGGGGAGGAGGAGGGGCTGGAGCGGATGGAGGGGGTGGAGGGGGTGGCGCACCAACCGATGGATTTGGAGATGCTAAATATGGAACAGGTTAGCGACAACATTACAAATTCAGACCTTGCGCATGTCATACGAGGAGGGGTAGCAACGTTTGGTGAAATGACTTGACTGACTGGTCGCGCCACAGGAGCCGGTGCACTTTGCGCCGCTTTAGAAGCTCTGTCTTCAGCCTAAATAAATTCGTTCAATTGGAGCACTTAAAGTCCTTATTATACAAGTCACTTACAGCTCGAGCTCTGTCTTCTGCACCACGAGCACGATCCTCCGCCTACATAGTTCTAAGTACCTAAGGATAATATAAAAGTTGTATACTTACAGCACGAGATGCGTTCTCGGCTTGATGCAGCGAGCTCTCCAGGGTCTGGACTCTCTTTTCCAAGTTGGAAATATTTTCCTTGAGTTTTCGTTCGTTATCTTCGAATGCTTTGACATTGACCTGGGGCTGCATGGGCTGAACTGGGGCAGGTGTCGCGGCTAGTTTTTTCAACTTTTCTTCGGCATCTTTGGCTCGATTATCCGACTTTACAACACGGATAAATCAGCTATCATGTTGTCGCACAACATTTCTTAACTTACATTTCGCAACTTTTCTTCGAGTTGAGTCAACTGTTGTTCATATTGTTGTAGACTCTCAGTCGCCTGAGCTGTGCTTTGTTTTTGCAGCTCTTGAACTTGTTCGAGGGCCTTTTGAGTCTGCAAGAGTTTATCCTCAACTTGCCTAAATAAGAATATGAGTACTATGAAGCGAACATCAAGAACAAGTAGTACTTGGTGCGGTTCTCGGCCTGCACGACCTGACTCTGCAACTGCTGCTGCTGTTGCGACACGGTGCCTGTGTTTTGTTGTGCGCGGAGTTCAGCTTGTCGTAGATTGCCTTCGAGTTCTCGGAGCTTAGCATCACGTTGTGACAAGGTGGTCTCGTTAGTGTTGAGTTGCTGTTGCTGCGTCTGCACTTGCAACGATTGTTGTTGCAGTTTTGATTCAGCGTCACGCAACTTAGATTCGAAGTCTCGTGCCCGTTGTTCGAGCTGCGTAGACTGTGAATTTTGTAGCTGGGATGATTGGTTCATCTTGGTTTCGTAGTCACGGAGTTTTGCTGCGAACAAGATATTAGAACCAGTTGATATATACGCGCTATTGGCTTACTTTCAGCAGTGCGTAATTGCGTCTCAAGATCACGTGCACGTGTCTCGAGGGTTCGAGATTGAGTCTGGGCTTGTTGCAGCTGAGTTTCTAGCTGTTTTAGCTGACCGGTATTATAGCCATTCGCACTATTCGTGAGTGCTTGTGAAGAGCTCCCGCTGGCTAATTTATTCTCCGCCTGACGCCATTTCTCTTCGAATTGCTTGGCCAAAGACTCAGCCTCAATTGCTCTCCTCTCGAGGGCACTCAATTGTGCACTCGTGTTCAAACTTTGCGAGAACTTACCTTGAAACTCGCGTAGTTTCTCTTCTGCAGTTCTGGCACGTGATTCGTTTTCTTTGGCCGCTGTTTCTAATTGACGCAGAACGTTTAATTGTTTCGTTTCAATCTCGCGCAATTTGCCCTCAGTTATGCGCTGCTTATCCTCAGCATCTCTAAGTAATGAGATATGATTAATACTGCGATACGTGTCAAAGTGTCATTCTGATACGCACCTCGCTTTCTGTTCTGCGAGTCTGACTTTATCTTCTAATTGCTTGATTTGTGCCGCGTGTACATTACTGTTATTACTGACACTTGAATTGCTCGCAGTTCTAACCAAACTGGGGCTAGCAGTACTTGTACTTCGAGCAAATCCAGTTGTAGGTTTGGTTGGTGTCGGTGCGAAACCGTATTGTTTTTCTGCCGCTTGAATCTTTGCAGCAGTTTCGTCAAGATCAGCTTGAATCTTTTCGAATTGAAGGTCAAGGTCGTCCTTGTCCTGCTGCAAACAATTTAGATATTTAGATCTCAAGCATTTTCATTATTTTTCGTGAAATGTCATCATATTCCTTTACTTACCAGTGGGGCACCAGTTCTGTCTGCGCAAGAGAAATTATTTTAGTAAGGATATTGATCTGAAAATCTTTTTCGAGTATCTTTCGGATAAAAAACAATAATAAATATGTTTAATATCTAGAAATAATTTCATTTGTTTAAGATTTCTACATAATGCAAGCCACAGCGCTTTTAGGCTGAGTGTTACTTTACATGGCGGATGGTGCCTCAGAGCATTAAACTACTTACTGGCACGTCCTTCTTGCACCAACTTATCGATATCAATTCCCAATCCTTGTTTGTGGATCGAACGTAAGAAATCAGCCTCGTCCATCTGCTGCTTGTTGCGCTTTAATAAATTAATGACTCGTTCGCAGATTATGTTAGATTAGAGCTCCAACGTATGATCTAAGGTGCAGTGTTTTAATAGCGCAAAATTTGACACCAGTGCGACGACAATTTTTTTTTTAACTTTATTCGTTGCTGTTCGACTTATCATTATTCAAACCATCCTCCATGCCTATCGTTAAACATAATGTACGAGCAAACAGTTTATTCTAAACATTACAAAGCGAAAAGACTCAGAAAAGCGAAATTAATTCCCTTTTACATTACAATTTACGAGCAATAACACGAGTGCAGTATTACAAAAACTTGCAAGTAAATCCCGTTTAATAAGGATTCGTTCGTTGAAGCCAAGCTAACATAAGTTTTGTAGATGAAGCCAAGGTCTCCCTCTCCTACACCTTCAAGAAGTGTTGTAGTAACATTTAAAAATAACACTGAACATGAATTAATTAGAGAGGCCAAAAAATGTACTCAAGGTTCTTGGAAGAACGATCCGCCACCAAAGATTGCGTCCAAATCTGAGTTTCTCTTTCGTACAGAAGCAAAAGCTGGAATATCAGGCACAGAAGCTAAAGTAACGTACAGCATTAAAGGCTCGAAGAATACGATCACGCTTGAATGGGCCAATCCCTTCGTTGGCAATCCAAAATTTGTTTATACAGCTCCAAGTACATTAGCAATAGATTTACAAAAACGAGAAGGCAATAACTTCATAGTGGACTTTACTATCAACCCCTTTGGGCAATCGTCAGTTAAAGGTATTTTTAAGTTTTTATCATATTGAATTGAATATTATGCCTGTACTTCACAAAGTACTGTAATATTTAAAAATACTCCTAATCTTTAAGCAATGAAACCCAATTTAAAATATTTATATCGTTTACAATTGTGAATAATCGGTAGTTGCAAATCAGTCTTATTTGTTACAAAAACAAAAAGTTGTTACTACAAGTTCGTTGATACGAATAATTTCATACCAAACTCTTAGTAATAAAATTGAAACTCATTTTGATAAATAACGGTTATTAAAAACAACTTTAACGAGAAGTTGAAACGTTTCACAACGCATTTAAAACAATTACAATATAATGATCAACACGTTCCAAAAACTTTGTAGTGAGTTCTAATCACAGAACCTAACAAGTCCTCCTTTAGACCCGACAACGCAAACAGAACTCGAAACGGCAATTCAACACTGCACTACACAATTGCAATCCGTATCGAAAATTAAAGATGGTCTAGTGGTTATGATGCGTAGCTATGAGAAAGCAAACGACGAAAAGAGCGCTAAAATTCTAGCGCCTCAAATTGCAGAGAAGGATCTGGTATGAAACTTGGCCATTGAACCTTTATACCACTTAAAAGTAATTGTCGCGTGTAGGAAATTAATACGTTAACTGAGAAGAAAACACGATGGGAAAAAAAATTGAAAGAAGTTACAGATCGAGTTCAATTCCGACGAACAATCAAGCCTGAAACCTCTCCTGGTCTAAGAAATTCGCTAATCGGATCACTAATGGCACGCGTGGACTTTGATTATACCAAAGAAGACGATGGCGAGCTCACGATCAAGCGTGGTGATATTGTCACATTGTTGGACAATCGAGACGAGCAGTGGTGGTACGGCGAAACTAACAGCACATTAGGTTATTTCCCAGCCAGCTACGTAACAATTATAAATACCGTACAAGCAACACAAGATGACGAAATTGCAAAAAGAAACAGTCTTACTGCATCCAAAGATTCAAAATAAGCAAAAGTGTTAGAACCCGATAAGTACAATAACACTCTCTATCAATGTATACACCTCTCCTTGTACCAATCAATGGTACATAATGTACATCCGTCTATTTTATCTCGAACGGCTCATTCCGTTTGAGCTGTAAATTAAATGCGTTAGAGCTAGTTATAAATTACCATCTTGTGTCAAATAAATTTCTTCAAGTAAAACCCCCCCCAATCCATTTGTCTTTTTTCGGCCAAACTGTGTACAATAGAATCGTAATCAATTTCAATGGCTGATAAAAGTAATACGAATGCACCAAAGCCTAAAGTAGCTGTGCCTTCAGTTGTGGGTAAAGCTAATCTGAATTTGGGCAAAACCACACCGACTCCCAATCCAGCACAACGATTACAAGGTTTTCGTAAAGTACCTGATTTTGCATTAGGAGGTTCAGGCAAAGTAGTCAAGGTATGATCCGCCAGCTGATTATTTTGAGAAAAATCCTGTAATTATTTGTTTGACCAGAACTAGCAATCTATGATGTTATTATAATATCTATAATACTTTAAAATATCTTTATATTTTTTTAATGAAGTTGTTGTAAACTGTCGGGATGCAACAACCATTTTTAATTTTCTTATCGCAGCAACCTGTGTTCGTGCCCAATCTGCCAACTCTATCTGCAAACAAACGCCCCATTACGTAAGCGGGCCACTTATTGTTCTATAATTTATCGACAAACTAATATCGGATAAGATCCACACCAGTTGTCACGGAGAAGCTATTAACACCGTATTCATCGCAAGTATCACACTTGGTCAAACCCGCAAAGCCAAAAATACCCTTACCGCGAAAACGTATGCAGAGCCTTACAACGCTCTTTCTCCCTATCTTACATTTGCACTTGCAATTTAGCTTTGAATGTTAAGCCCAATTTCCCCAGCGAGCGTTCAATACAAGCAACCAGTGCAATGGATATAGACCACAACTTGGGTGTGGAACATCAACCTGTAAATCAAGAAGTTGTTAAAAAGAAAAAGAAATATACAAATGAAGACATTGCACCCACAGCACAACAAATGGGCATTGACCCATTGGACCCGAAACAACCAATCACATTGCCATTTATAGACCCGCAAAAGTGGACAAACGTGTTGAAAGAAGAGCCAGTTCATGGATTATCTGCGATGCAAATTGACAAAACAGACCTGGATCCAGCACTCGCAACGTTAATCAACACCAATACACAGCCCAAAGCCGAACAAGCGCATCAGCAAGACATGAAGAGGCGTTTAGAGGACGCATCGCTATTCGAATTAGAGTCAGGCGCAGGCGCAGATCAGTTGTTCTTCATTCAGCTTCCCTCGCACTTGCCTCGATCACAACCCGCCACCTCATCTACCAATGTCACTACTGAAGCGAGTGAAACGCCAAGTGAAGTTTCGTTACTGCCGCGCGACGAATCACTCGTTGACGAATTTGCTATTGATTTCACACCCACACTGCCAACCACCCCTCAAGGCAGGCTGGGATCGCTAGTTGTTTACAAATCAGGACGCGTAAAACTGCGTATCGGTGATGTGCTGTACGACGTCACTCCAGGCATGCCGCTAAATTTCCTGCAAGAAGTCGCTGTTGTAGAACCTGACGAGCAAAAGTTTTATTCGCTCGGCGAGATCAACCAGCGCATGGTAGTATCAGCAAATATTGACTCGTTATTGACCGCGCAAGAACAAAAGCGCTCGCAGAAAAATATCAGGACCAGTTCCGCGAGTCAATGATGCGCCATCCCTTGTATTTAATAAACCGCCAACTAAACCTTTATGAAAATCAAATCAGTACTGCACGCAACATAGCACATAGCTCGAGGAATTTTGATTTTATTGCCTTGAGTTGCACCAAGTAAATATCGTAACTAAATACACGCGTATATATTGTTCTTTGGCTACAGAATAGTACAAAAATACGCCATAAAATTTGTTGATAGTATTTTAAACGGCAGGAGCACCGTCCAAAGTATCTTCACGATCGAGTCTAAAAATAAATAATTATTAAAAAAAAAAAAACAATGCTCGCCAAACGATACCATAAAATCGCAAAATAATAGTTATCGCATAAAATATGAAGTTGCGGTTCTTACTTCAAGGTATAAAGTTCTTCGTCGATCTTTCGCATCATTGCGGGATTGGACATAACAGCATTGCTAACATATTCAGTCTTAAGTCTGTCTCTCTCACCCTAACAAATGAACAATATTAGGAAAAACTAGAATCGGCAAAAATATAACAAGGTAAATCTGTGGCAAGCAAAAATTGTTAAGAATAAATGGTGAGAGCCACAATAATTTAATGATACTCGCTCAATTTGATTCGCGCAATTTATGTTAGAAGTACAAAAGGGTGCTTACGGTTAATTTAGCAAGATCGGCTTCGGCATCAGCAAGAACACCTCGCATAGTGTCTTCAATACGAGAAGCTTCTTCGAACTAGAAAAACCATATATTAGTAAATATTGTATGAACAAATCTAACAGGTTGCTGTGAGTGAAACTTTGCGCAACCGCATGCAGTTCATTTTAGTATTAATAACGTACAAACTTCTCCATTCTGTTCTCCAAAGTATTGAACATTGGAGTAGTGTCAATTTTGAGGGAAGAATCGACAGAGGAAGAGAGGTTCTTGTAAACACCTTCCAAGGTGTTGACAAACTCTTGCAGAGATGGGTCGTTTAGACGGTCTCTGGCAACATCAAAAGCAGGTTCAGGTTCATCAATGTTGACCTCAAACTCGGGCTTAATTTTTTGCAATTCACTAACGCGAGCGTTCAATTTAGAAACGCTCTCAATGAATGCCTGGCTACCAGAGTTGGCTATAAATTAAAATATCAATTAATAACTAACTCCACGAAATATAATAATTGATGACAACATTATTAATATTATTTGTAACATTGTAATAATTATTTTGTCAAATATTGTTTTTTTTTTTTCCATATCCGATTCGTACCCTGAAGGCTTTGGAAAGTGGCAGCCTTTTCAGGAGAGATAGTCTTCAAAAATTCTCTGAAGGTCAAACGA
>Ga0209960_1003109_pt1 | contig 15020 bp, 12 predicted proteins | sample ThiBiot_500_plan_2_FD_183947 | JGI IMG/M metagenome (GOLD analysis project Ga0209960, IMG submission 183947) | Wastewater bioreactor microbial communities from Cape Town, South Africa - Thiocy_expt_500_plan (SPAdes) | ecosystem: Engineered > Bioreactor > Thiocyanate-remediating >... | reverse complement strand
CCACTTCATAGTTTTCTAAAGACAACAATCGACTCGGAAACGTCATATCTGATTTAACATAATCACATCATAGGAAAAATCTCTTTTTTTTCCAAAATACGAATCTTCTAATGAGCAATACACACTTCCACACTTCGAAAAATCGTCAGTTTCCAAAAATATTCAGTTGAAAATTTTGAATATCTACCTATCAATTTAAACTCTCCGAGCTCGATTGTCCAAAGTACGACTAAGTGCCAACTATCATGTGGCATCTATTAGGAGTTACTACAGTCGATGTTATTTTGACCTCTGAACCCGATTCATACTCAAATTCCGCATTCTCCGACTTCGATTACCTGTGATCAGGCCAACTTTCCATCATCATCGGTCACTATTACGAGTTTCTAAAACCAATGTTTTTTTGACCTTTGACCCCAAGAATGAGTCATATTCGGACTCCCTGACCTCGATTACCCAAGGTCCGACCAAGTTCCAACTATCATTGCTTACTATTGGGCACTTCTAAAACCAATGTTTTTTTGACCTTTGAACCCGATTTGTACTCATTTTCCGACTCCCTGACCTCGATTACCCAAGATCCGACCAAGTTTCCATGACCATTGGTCACTATAAGCGACTTCTAAAAACAATGTTTTTTTGACCTTTGACCCCATGAATGACTCATATTTGGACTCCCTGACCTCGATTATCCAGGGTCCGACCAAGTTTCAACCATCGTTGGTCATCATTACGAGTTTCTAAAACCGATGTTCTTTTGACCCCAAATGCAAACAAACACACACACACACAACCTATTTTTTTTCATATGACCCTCCTTACAGTCGAGGGAATTAAACGTTCGTGAATTCTTGACTACGAGTACTGTTCTTTAAAATCTTTTTGCACCAATTCCGTATGCATTTTCTTTCTTCATTTAATATTATCATGTTGTCTGAGAAGTTCGTGGAACTACCCTTATACTGAACACAGTGAAAAATCCGACTACACCATCGTGTAGAGCAGTTTTTTTAGGGTATGTTATTCTCCGATCTGTCGTGATTACATGTTGTCACTTGTATGAAATCGCCGTGGTTTCATGCGCGCTGCCAGCACATTTTTTCCGTTGAAAAACTGATAAAATGATTGTGTCTTCACTGAATTCTAATGAGATCATTCAAGAACTTCAATTTTTGGGATTCATAAAAGATAACTTTATTAAACTCGATATCTTATCTCAATATGAATCGAAGAGTATTTTTTAATTGGATTTTTAGTCATTCACTTTTTTCAAAAGTTTTAAATGAATCATCCTGTATGTCCTTATCATATCATATGCATGACACAGCAGGCTTGACTCATTCATGTAAACAAACATTATTTGGAAAAAACCAAGTAATTTTAACGAACATAAATACGGAAGATAGCTTACTCTTACTCTCTATATATACACAAAAAATACTTCAATGGGTTCCAAAATCATTCCGTCATAAGTCTATCTGGTTGCCCATCTAGCGCGACAATTGAAGCATAAGTACCTAGTTCAAAATTCGAAATAAACGTTTATGCCCTCTTATAAGGTAAGGCACGCTAGAAAGAGTAGGGAAGATATTTTATTACTCGAAGATAGTTTCTGTGTGCTTATAAAATATACATACTAGTCATTGGTTGGTCTTTTCCCTTCTGTTCACACTAAGATATTCTCAAAATCAAACTTTACCAGTATCAGGATAGAATCGTTATGAGAAGAAGACCTTGCTTTATATTCCAATGAACTGTTTACAGAACTTCAGTAAACACCTACAATAAGTAATTTTTGTCAATGATTTTGGTACAGTGCTCTTTTCTCGACAACACTCCACATTGGGCTCAATGTAATGATGTCATAAAAACTTAATTTTTGATACTGTGTTTGTTTTCTGACATATATAAATAGTTTTGATATTGCAAACGTAAGATAGGATGTGGTATATAACTATTAAACGAACATCTAGAACTCGTGAATGAATTTTCTTCTTCACAAAAAGATCTGCGAATCCAAGAAATTCGTATTATTTGCTGAATTAGTCTACCTGAAATCTTGTTACATGCTTCATATGTTAAATTTTTAGATTATTATAGATCGCAACGTTCGATAAAATTTCTTCGCAGATGGCAGCTTATGCTAATTTTGTTACGAAGGCCAATCAACTGACCGGTGTTCCTGCGAATATCATACATGCCGTAATACAGCAAGAATCTGGAGGTAATCCCAACGCAGGTAGTATAAATCCAGTAAATGGACAGTTTGATGGGGGTCTTATGCAAATCAATGCAACTACATTCAACTATCTTAAACGAAAATATTCGTACATACCAGATAGACATGTCACTGATCCTGAGGCGAATATTCTAGCGGGTGCTTCTTATCTAAGAGAATTGCATGACAGTTTTGGATCTTGGGAATGGGCTCTCCGTGCTTATAATTCTGGTCCACAAGCTGCGGAGCAACTGAGAAACCAAAATATGGGTTGGAATAATGGTCCCAATGGTACTGATCCGAATTATGTAACGAATGTAATGCAACGTCGTTAAAAACTTAATTAAGATCAATCAATTGAATAAACAGCAGATTAAATTATCTGGAAAGAAAAGACAATTACATTTTATTAATCTAGAATTTTGCTTTAAGATAACCGATATAATTTTACTTCTTAAACTCATAATAAAATCCAGAAATTAATTAAAAACATCCAACAACGAATTAACTTTGCTCTCTAACGAGGAGGAACTATCCAAGGTGTCACTCTTCGTTAGACTCCATATTTTGTCAATAGAAAGCACTCATAATATAGATGGAAATCTTAAAAGGATTTTTCCCCAATCTATGTTTTCGTCGAGACATTCCAATTCTAAGATATTTGGATATACGTAGTTGCCGTGGTCCTCCTCAGTCACGAAAAAAAAACTTATTCTTGAATCTTTACTGAAGTGTGATTTAGATTAACTGATGTGATTATAGATTAGATGCGTCCAAAAAGACAATATTCATATGCTAGCGAAAGCTAGGAATCTGATTATGATATCAAACAGTCAGATGAAATCAATAAGTATTTGTCAATGATTAGCACACATCTATAAAAACAGTTCTATGTAATGATTCATCACTTTTGTGAAAATCCTAATCCCAACAATTTGGTACGTTATCGAAGCTGGGATAGATATATTCAATCTTTACGAAAACTTCTTTCAATGTACACTAGAAGATAAAAAATAATACCCATCAACTAGATAACCTTTTATAGACAAGATCAATATAAAAATTACACTGTCATTTATAAATAATTTCTTGAGGGTGTTGAGGGTGAGGGTGTAGGTAACACACCGTGCCATCATGCTGAAAGAACATACATCAACACTCTTGTATTCCATCACAGTTGTGACATAAAAACTAGAAGAATAACTCCGAATATACAAAATATTTGTGAACAAATTTATTGTGATGTTCGTCGAACAGAGCATAATTTATGTACCACCAACTTCTCAAAGAAACATTTTTGCAAATGATCGATGGAAATACTAGCGAACTTGCTGTTATTGATGAATTAAAACAAATTTATAATCAACAATCACCTGCTGGATGATACACTATTCGTCAAAGTTTTCGTTATAAAAAAAAATTTCATAGAAATTATTCTTCTTCGTCTAGATGTACAAATAGAGTCATTTCAAACTGTTCAAATGATGAATCTGTAGATTTCTGATCTGATGTGTTACAAAATCTATTTCGATCACTGTTCCATTTTAAGTGCAGTTGGTGTTCATCATTCAATTGTTGATTCTAAATAAAAATATAATTATACATACATATTGAGAATATTAAATGATTCAGTCTACGAGTACTCACTCTGTACGACCATGTAATTTGCATTGTTTTAGTTTCAGGACAAAACGTACCAATCAATCTAAAGCGGTCTTTATGATCTTCACCAAATCCTCGCATTGTCTTTGTCTTTGTATCAAAATTGCTAATTTCGAGAGAGAATGTTGATACATCCAAATACCTGTGAGAAAAACGTTTTCTTTCTCGTCTATATCATTCAACAATTCATGACTGTTGATCTAAAACATACTGATTGTGTTGAAATTTGATTTGTTCAATTATTTACTTTAGTATTTTGTAATTTTAACAATTGTTGACGATTCTGATCTTCATTCTCATCGATGAACACTTTTGCTAAAGATTCACTGGTATGTAGAGCTTCCATTCGATGAGTAAATGTTTTGTGTAAATCTTCAAATTTCTCAAGATATTTTTTATTATTCCACATACGTTTGATAAAATTGGCTTCAGAAAATTCTTCCATAAATTCGTTACATTCTTCTAAGAAAATGATAATATGTGCCAATGCCAATTTTGTTGGCCAACTAACTGTTTCTTTTAATGTTCGTCCTTTAATTATGCCAAGAAATAATTCAATTCGTTCATCTAACCGCTGACATTGAAGCTCGTTTCCTTTTACTCGGCGAACAGTTTCACGAATTTTTTTCACTGCTTTGAAAACTATGCCAAATAAAGTAGAAGCGCTTTTTGATGCGAGTTTTGCTGCAATGTCATTATTAAATTCCATCTGTTTACCACAAAAAAATAAAATCGAATAACCTCATTTTGATAAAACTATTTTTTGCAAGGATCCTTGCGCAAGGTCGAAACACGTGTCATGGCAGCGTAACTCAACACCCTTTAAGTAGGATTTTCTTTTTCTAACAAGTGTCTCCCTCTTTTAAATCGTATCAAAAAGTATGCAATTGGTGAAGAAACATCTAGAATTGATGAAAAATATTGTATCACTTAGAAGTATTGCGTCAGCTACAAGTATATAGAGATACGTATATAGCTTTTTCGAATCTGTTGTCAACTATTTTTGCTAATGGAAACAGAGTAACTGATGAAAAGTTCGCCTATTTTTATGCACATGATAGTATGGTAATCCAAGTACTGAACAATGGACGTTCGATCAAGAATGTCAGAGCTGGAGTATATACAACTGCTCTTGGAGCTCACTCATATTCGTCTGGTATTCATCATATTCGATTACATTTAGAAAAAGGTCTTGCAACTTTTGGCATTCATTCACGAAATATACCACCTGAATTGGATGAGTTAGCTACAAGATCTTATACTTATAGTTCTTCAATGTACGGCTGGATCAAAGATTGTGGTCGTGTGTTTGATGGTGAATGGTATAGGTATAGGTATTCGGACGATGATGAGCTTAGAGAAGGTGGTTTCATATATACGATCACACTCAACTGTGATGAACATCGGTTAACTATGATCGATGAAGACACAAGAAAACAAGATAGTATTGAAGTTGATCTTCCACGAATGTTTTCTGCGGTATCTCTGCTATAAAAATCCCAACAGAATACCATACTACATAGGGTAGCCAATAAGCTCTCGCACTTGTCTATTATTCAAATCTGAAAGCGTTCTCCAAGACGAATACGCTCTATGAGTTTTAATTTGATTTCTTTCATTTCGCTATCAACAGTCGTCACATAAACTATTCAGCAATTGATCTTTCGTCATGATGAAAAAAAAACCCAATCATAAAAAAACCTATATCATAAAAAAGAGAAGTATACATTCGTACAAAATATATGATTTTTATTTAGATAAAGGCATATACTTAAAAATATCGTAGCCAAATAAGAATATCAAAGACTATATGGCCAATTACAGTGCTCCGCCATCGCTTCATACTCTACCGATCGAATTGATTTATCGTATTATGGATAATCTTGATAATGAAGCTTTAGTTTATTCTTTGCATGACGTCTGTGTACGCATCAATACTATCATGGACAAGTATGAACCATACATGGTATAGTTTATATTTATTTTTAGTCAAAAAGAAGTTTCCTATATTTAGAGATTGACTAAATTACAATTCTGCTTTCGTGGGACGAGACCAAATAACGTTGAACCTTACGTCGCTAAATTAAAAGCAAATTCTGTGAGGATCTTTCTAATCTAGTTTTGACATTGTACAATATTTTCAATGAGATTTTAGAATCAGAGAACACTAAAAATACCGCCTACAGAGTTCACTCATCAAGGAGCACTTCGCATTGCTGAAAAATTGATTGGTAATCAGGTAAAATACATATTATCCATATCATTAACTGTAAATCATATCGAATAAAGACACTAACCACATTGATGATTGCAATGAACAAGATTGGCGATCAAGGAGCCAGCTATTTAGCAGAAGCATTGTTATTCAATAACGTATGTCGTAATATATCAATTGATTTGTCACCTATTCAATATTATCGCGCATTAAATAGACACTTACAAACTTGACAATAGCGTTCAATGGAATTGGTAATGATGGAGCACGACACTTGGCCGAAATGTTGAAAAGGAACCAAGTAGAATAAAATCTTGACATCAAATCCTAAAACTTTGATGATATTGTTTACCATAGACACTAACATCATTGAATTTGATGACTAACGAAATTGACTTTGATGGAGTAGGTTATTTTTGTGAAGCATTGCAAACAAATCAGGTAAAAGATGTAATTCATATAGATTTGTTCATAATGGTTAATTATAGACACTCATAGCATTGAGTCTTCAAGCAAATGTTGTTGGTGATCTAGGAGCACAATATCTAGCCGAATTATTATTGACAAATCAGGTAAAACCGATTATTAATTCATTCGTCGGCTGTATTTAGGATAAGCACTGATAATAGACACTTGTCGAATTGAATCTTATTGGAAATACAATTGGTGATGATGGAGCACGATATCTTGCAGAAGCATTGAAGATCAATACAGTCTGTCATTTTCTAAGTCTATTCGAAAAAATACGTATTTCATATGTTTGTTTATTATAGACACTCATTAAACTGAATATTGACTGTAATGAGATTAGCGATCAAGGAGAGTCATTTTTTGAAGAAGCCTTACAAGTTAATCCGGTGAGACATTGTTTTTAGTTATTTTTCACATATTCTACGTTTGTTGTTTGTTAAAGATAGTCGAAATTTCCGGTCTTCAGAGAGAATTTAATCAACAGCATTGATCTAATCTTCTCTTTATAATAAACAAGAATATACTAAATATCTCAAATCCTCTTTGTTCTTAAAAAAATGAGTTTGAAAAGAGTAAAACAGGATCAACGGTAAAAAACAGTCGGTTTCTATTATTCACAGCTTTTCGAAAAATATGAAAGATTTCTTTTTTTTAATACTCTTTCGTTCTTTGTCTGTCTAGATCTCAACAGTATTGTCTCAAGAAAAAATGAAAATCACACAGAGAATAATAAGTCTTCGTGTACAAAGATAAAAGGATCTTGTGAATTTATGTGATTTATTTCAAACTCTCAATGCAGTTATATATCCGTTTTATCTATGTTTATGTAAATATGACAGGGCATGATATGAATAAATAAATAAATACTAACATCAGTAACTTGTTTTTTTGTTTCGAAAATAAATGATGATGTTTTTTAATATCTGTAATGGGTTTATTGAGCTTCGTTTAGTAGCAATCCAAATGCTACTACTTGTTGCAATTACTGTTGCACTTTATCATCGAATAAATAATCCTAACTTTATTTTATTTGTTTTTTTTTTCGTGCTTGGTTAATCTCTCGTACTTCTTCAGATCATACGTATCGGTATTTTAGCGTGGAAATTTGACTTTTTACACCTGCTGATGACATTCTTTTTGTTTGTACTGAAAGACTAACGTAAATCGTAATTGTTGTTATTTACTTTCATTTATAATAATTATTTCTAAGAAGAACTCTTCATTTGAGATAAAAATAATCTTCCGTACTCTCGCAGAATAAGTTTTATTATTAGGTAAAATGAAACTACATTTACTGATCTATAATAGTAAGATAAACGTTATTAATATTGTCCGAAAATGTTTCGTTTTAAAATACCGATGGTGGTCGACTGTTTGACGATTGCTTTATAGCCATGAATAAGGTTGAAGAAAGTTCATTAGTAATTCGAATAAGAAAATCCAACATGTCAAAGACTTCTAAATCAACCCAAGTGAGACTATTTCCAACAAAGAAGTTGCCTCCTATGCTGTATAATTTAGCCAGAGTTTCAAAGTTTTGTAAATGTTTTGAAAGATCTTCTGCAAAGAATTTTTTCAATTCAGCTGCTTTTTTTTCTTTATCTTCTTGAAAATAAATTGGAATAAGTTTTGAAGCTAAATCAATGCTTGTTCGAAATTGTCTTTGCCTGCAAGACCGAATTTTTTAGCAAGAAAACGAGCAATTGTCATCGATTGTGGTAATTTAACTCCATCAACTTCAAGAACAGGCATTTGACTCAATGGCATTTCGGGTTTACGAGTCGGCCATTGACTACCTTCGATTCGAATATCTTCAAATTTTTGTCCAGCAGCAGCAAAAATAAAGGCGTGAAAGTTCTCCACAGTCACGACCATTGAAAGAGTAAAACTTATATGTTGTCAACAACAAACATAAACGATTACTTTATTTTTCTCGGGTCTTTGTTAGACCGTATTCACATATGAAAAGGAAGAAAAAGAAAGAAATGAATGGAAACCGTGCGCCTTATAAAATACTTTCAATCACGATATTCATTATTTTCTTTCCACGTTTGTTTCTCAATAGATCTACCACACTGAACTATCATATAAAATCAGCTGAATATTTGAATATGTCTGAAAAAATAGGAGAAAATGTGTGATTGAATGCCTTGCATACGGTAAGGGAGTGTTGAGTTCAACCATAGTGCTCGATCGGGCCAGTTTTCTCTATTATTCAACAATCTTATGACTAAGAATGTTCTAACTAGCTATCGAAATTAATAGTAGGTAAATAGAAGTTCGACTATAACAAGTACTTTAAATTTGTCTCTTTGCTGAGAACATTGCCACCTACATAAATATTTTAAATTTGTCTCCTTGCTGAGAACATTGCCACCTATACAAATATTTATCATTTTTAGTAGGACGAAAAAAAAGATAACAAGAGAAAGTACCGAGAATATAAATGATTTAAATCCTTGGTGTTGTTAGCATTTTAAAACACAATAATATTAAATACAAAAGAAAAAATGCTGTTCTTTACAGTATTATTATGCATAATAGTATCCGGAACGTTGGGTGAATATGGTGTCGATGTTTCACAACCAACATCTACTGACTCGTTTCAATGTTTAGTTAGTATGTATTAAAACTTGTATAAATATGTAACTAATCTATTAAGTCATATTTTCATAGATAATGGATATAGTTTTGCTGTTGCTCGTGTTTATATGGAAGTTGGTGAAGTAGATCCGAACGGTGCTCAAACGATCATAAACGCACGAGCAGGTGGTATGTCCTATGTTGATGGCTATATTTATCCATGTCTTGATTGTGGTAATCCAGCACAACAAGTTATTGACACAGTCAATTACCTTCAACAAGCCGGTGCTAATTATGGCATGTTATGGTTTGATATCGAAGGTTCATGGTCGGATGATGTTGACACCAATATTAATTTTATTCAAGGTTTGATCGATCAAGCAAATGCAATGGGAGTCCATTGGGGTATTTACACATCATATAGTCAATGGGGACCGATCACCTCAAATACTGATCGATTCGGTGCACCACCACTTTGGTATGCACACTACGATGGCGATCCGTCTTTTGATGATTTTTCACCATTTGGTGGTTGGTCGAAACCGTCGATCAAACAATATGATGGCGATGTAGATTTCTGTGGCGCATCACTTGATAAAAACGCTTATTAAAAAAATATTTCTTCAAAAAATTCAGTAAATCACATTTTCTATTTCTAATACGAATAAGCATAATACATTTTTAAATAAATATAAAAAACTGATTTTATATTTAAATGAAGTATTATCTGAGATTCACACAGTTAACAGCCTCAAACAGGAGATTACCTTCGTGTTCTGTGTCGTCTATACTGAACTAGAGGATTTTCCAACGACTAAATTAATACAACAGTTACAAAATATCGTCTACATGGGGAATTTCATTGCTGAATAACACATGCTCACGATATTCAGCTTAATCTCGATCTCGATTCAAGATAGCTCATATTTGTCAACTCGTTGTTTCTTCTTTCGAAAGAAATTAATTAATGATGAATACGTCCACCAGATGTATTCGATTTAAAACATGAAGATTTTTATCATTTCGTTGATTACGAATGTGGGCCTATACAATCGAAGATTCTGAAATTCCAACTCATTAGCGATGCTGATATTTTTCTCGAATGTACCAATATAACAATGAAAAGTAGTATTTCCTGGGATCGTTACATTTTTCAATAGTTTAAAAAAACGTTTGTTGAAAAAAATCGATGAAAACATGAAAAGAAGTCAAACGAAACAAAGTCTCCATCAATGGCTTGATAAATATAAAGATGAGCTAAATTTTCATAGACATTTAGAACGCGGTACGTATTCGACAATGAAAAACAAAGTTAAAACTCATGTCTTAATCGAAATAATGGCACTTAATGCTTGCTATATCAAGAAAGATCTCAAAGATAAATAATTTCCCTTTATCCAAAGATGTGTTCTCCTTTCGTGAAGATTCGTTTTATTATATGATTGAACAATTCTGCGGTAAACAGATCGTTGATTTCTTCAATTGGAATCATTAGGAATTTCCTACACAGATGAAAATGGTATTTATTCGTTCTTTTCAATCATCTGACTGTTGTTGTAATTTCAGCCGTCTGTCTAATAACGACGCCTATAGAAAGGAATGAAAAGTAAGAAAAAGAAAAGAAGTAGATGCTGATAAGAGGAAAAAACGACAAATGAATATGCATCTGGTTTTATTTTTAAGTTTTTTTTACGTAGCGAGTTTAGAGATTTCAAATTCATTAGATTGATTGAATAGTGTAGGTTGTCATGTAAATTTTTTTCTGTTTACAGAAAACGAGCTGAATTATACGGTGGTAACGAAAAAGAAACAGAGTGAATTATTCTGCATTTCGTTTTTGAAGTTGAGTAGACAAGAAATAAACAGCACAGCCAATCAAATTGTAATCATACTTTTCGTTGTGATTCAATCTAACCTGGTAAAGGCTGCTTTTCTTCATTATCTATAATTCTGTTTATTTTTTTTTCTTGATAGATATATTCTATTGAACCATCAACAAAGACACAATATCCAGCCTATAGAAGAAAAGTCTTCCTATCATATTTCCATCATTCGCCATGTCGACGACCTCAACATCCTCAAGCCCTATCGTCTTCTATGACATTGCCATGCGTCCTCCCGTGGAGAAAAACTGCTGCGCACCAAACCCCTGGAAAACCCGACTGGCACTCAACTTCAAAGGCGTCCCATACTCAACCTCATGGGTGGCTTTACCCGACATTGCAAAAGTTCGCAGCAGCCTCAAAGTACCACCCTGTCGCAAATTTGCCGATGGCACTGACTTCTTTACTCTGCCTGTAATCGAGGATCCTGCGACTGGTTCGTTGGTCGGCGACTCCTTCGATATCGCGGTCTATCTACAGAAAACGTACCCAAACTCAGGTACAGGTGACCTTTTCCCCTCTCAGACGATCGACTACGTCTTCACGCCCGATCATAGCATACTTATACCGCTAACAGAATGTCGCGAGAGTGACTTTCCTGAATACGCCAAGTTCAATGTGAATGTCGACGCGGCCTTTACCGCACATACACTGCTTACACTTCAGGGTTTTCCGTTCGATCCAGCTACGGCCGAGATCAGCAAAGCAGAATTCGTCCGGCGCGCGGGTGTCTCGTGCTGGGAGGACTTTGCATTGGTTGGCGAGGCGCGAGAGAAGGTGAAGAATTCGTTCAAGAATATGCTGGGTGATCTGGCTAAGTTATTCTTGAGAGACACTAGTGGACCCTTTATACTCGGAACAAGAGCTAGCTATGCAGACTTGATCGTCGGTGCGTGGCTGCGGATGATGGGTGTAACTCTACCGCAGAGTGAATGGGAGGAGGTAAGAAGTTGGCATGGAGGTGTTTTTGGGCGGTTGTATGATGCATTGGAGGTGTATGCGGAGGTGAAATAGGGTGCTATTTCCACATTCTTACCCTCTCGTTCAAGCATCATTTCTTGAAAATAATCATTAACAATAAAAGAAGTAAAAAAAAACTCTGTTTTTCAACTTCCATTCGATTGTTCCATGCGACAATAGTGTATTGGAACTGAAATGATCATAAAAGATGAATATACTTAACGAATCCACAATCGAATAAAATCATTTTGTTGAGTAATTATTCCATGAATATCTGTCGATGATAATTGTTGTTGTAACCACGCACAGTTTTTCTCTGTTGATGTTGATGATGGATGTCGCTTACCAGTTCGACATTGAACATTGATTGCTTGAAGATGAGGCATTGTATTAATCAGATCAAGCATTAATGTTCGATCTGCTAGAATGAAATTTAATACTCGACATTGAATAGTTGATATAATTTTTCTAAGCATCATGCATTGTTCTCGATCAAAAGTTCCTCCATAATAAAGTAACTCTAATTGATAGACAGATAAATGTTGACTTTCGAACAGTTGTTGGAGAGAACTGCTCAATGTCTTCCAACTGATACGTATTGAAGTTAAACGTGGTGCTCGATCGAGTAAATCTTGCAATTGTTCTTGACACTGATCATCATAATTATCACAAAGTACGTCAATTGAAATCAAATGATCGAATCTTGGAACCAAACAATGAAAATAAGCACTAACTGGTAAATCAATTGATAGATGTTCAATATAGAAAAATTGAATATGTGATACCGATGGCAAATCATAAATACGAGGCTTATACATTAGACTCTTCACACAACGATATGAATGTTCATTGAGATCCAATGGATAGGTTGATTTTGAACGAATTGCTGCCAATATTTGGAATTTATCGAACGCATACGGTAGAGTATACAAATATCCGTAATATTTACCTGGAATCCAATCAAATTGAACAAACCAGGAACGTTCAACAAGCCAAAAATCACTTCGATACGAGTTTAATATTCTATCAATTTGTTCCTCTTCTGATGAGTATTCAGAATCAGACAAACGTTGCAACATTCGAAATTCTAATCGTTGAAGTTTTGATAAATGATTATCAATGAGTCGTTTCCAATCTTCTCCATCCATAGGTGGATATTCATAGTCGTAATCTAATTTAAAATAAATTAAATTAGGTAAATATTTTCTTCTTAGCATCTCCAAAAAATGACAATGCCATGTATACTTTAAACTGTATGATATTATCAATGTGGTTAGTTGCGGCATGATTGCATAGGTAGGATTCTCTATAATTGTAAATTCATCCATTGAAAGATATCGAAGATGTGGTGTATGTTTGTGTAACTCCGTCAAATCTATAGAGCAGGATGTCACACCGATGATTGACAAATATTCCAATGTAGAAGAAGTCACTGATGTACGAATACAAATACCATTATCTCGACGATATTTATCAACAATATGATGTGATTGTCGATATTTATAATCCACTTTAAAACAAAGACAAATAAGTTGTGGTAAACTCCAAATAGAATTTCCATAAGTAAAGGCTTTTTCTAAAGTATTTTGCGATGCAAAATAACATTGTTCAAAAGTTAAATGAGTTAAATTCGATAAATATGGTAAATCTAAGATGATTTTATCCATGTTACTCTCCGATCGAATATTACTCAAAAGAAGAGAATGTAAATTCACTAATTGACGAAGTTGTAAACCATGTGAAAAAAATTGATCGATTTGTCCCGGCGTATCATCATCATCGGACAGACAAAGTGAAGTTATTCGATCCAGCATATTTGGCAAATATTCTTGAACAATAGTATCAAAATCAAGCTTCGATATTGATCGAAAATCGAGATGAGAATTTCGAAAATATTCAAGAATAAGTTCATCGAAACGAATATTCAGACCATGAAATGCATGATAAATATGTGACGTTGAAAGATATTTAAATACTTCAAGAAATAATTCGTTTGCTAACGATTCAAAAAACATCACTGTTTTTACGTTCTTTATCGATATCAACATGAAAGAAAGAAAAAAACAAAACAACACCCTTTCTTATACACGTTGATTGCGTAATTACTTGCTGATTCACCACGATTTCGCAAGTACTTCTGTATCGGTAGCATCTCACTGATTTTATTAAGAAAATCCTGTGTCAATAAGTTCCAAGAACGATAACTGTTACGTGGATCCGAAGGCATACAATGTCACCCAAATCATGTGTTTTTTATTTTGTCTGATGATATGAACTCTCGATTTTAACATAAAAAGAATAATCATTGGCCATCAATTTAAAAACACTGCCTCATATTTCTTCAAATCTAAGAACGAACTTCTGCTTGAACAGGACAATCAAAGTCCTTAAGCTTTGTTTGTGACTAATGATTTTATTTGTTTATATTTCTGAATCAAAAATTGTATCGTCTTTTCACGTTTAAAAGTCAATTACGACCTGTGCCAGATGGCCAATGTACTTGGCTATTGGCATCATAAAGAACAAGATTACCATCGTCTTGCATTATTAACATAACTATGTTTTTATTTACTATTCTGTGTATGTGAATAAATAAATTACATTCGTGCTTTCGAAGTATAATATTAATTGTACGATCTATTTATTTTAGGAGAAAGTAATAAGACGAATGTGCCGGTTAAGTTCCATCTGTTCACGTTGACTCTAACAATCAACAGTTTCGAACAGTGCAATTGTGAAAGCGAAAGTTTTGAATCATAATCGTGTGGAAGAAAATCCTATATTTCTTTCATTTTTTAACAATAATCCTACATTTTAGAAAAATACGATCCTATAAGGATTCCTATATTTTCAAAAAATCTCAATCCGAGGCCAGACTGTATGCACACATATGAATGTATGTGTTCAATTTGTTTTGTGTGCCATCTGTTAGTTCTCTTTTTTTTCTTTTCTTTAATGAGTGTTGGCGCGGTTAGTTATGTTGTTATCTTTTATTTGTCAAAAAAGTACATGAGATAAGTTAATTCAT
>Ga0209960_1003108_pt1 | contig 15023 bp, 17 predicted proteins | sample ThiBiot_500_plan_2_FD_183947 | JGI IMG/M metagenome (GOLD analysis project Ga0209960, IMG submission 183947) | Wastewater bioreactor microbial communities from Cape Town, South Africa - Thiocy_expt_500_plan (SPAdes) | ecosystem: Engineered > Bioreactor > Thiocyanate-remediating >... | reverse complement strand
GGAATTATTTTCCTTTTTTTCTCGTTGACTTGTTTTTCAGCAGTTATACTAACTGATCTCTTCTTAACCATAGGATACATAAGAATTAAATTTCCCAGATGTGTTGTGCTTTTATTGAATACAAATAAAAATGATGTTCGCCACAGAACAATTGAATTCATTCCGTGATTCGCCCGCACGTGACTCAAGATTTCTAATTATTCTTTCTATTGATGAGATGCACCAAAAGAAACCTTTTTTCGTGGTTTGGAATTTTAGTAGATCTCGTAAATTCGCTGATTTTTGGGTTTGTCTAAAGGTAACAACTCCACCTATTGGAAGGAAATGAATGCTGCCAAAGAAACAAATGAACTTTCAATTATAATTTTACCTACGACAAACGTCAACGTTGAACAAAGCTTAAAAAAAAAAAATTTGAGAACAGAAGATTTACTCTTCAAAATCTACAAATATGGGCAACTCACAAGGTAGTATCGTGCATCAACAAAAATTAAGGCATTTCAGTAAGAAAAAATCGGATTGGGTAGATGCCGAGCTTTGCTTAACTGAGCACGGCGTTTTGACAGTCACGGTAAGCTTAAAATTAAATTCCTATAATATCATATTAATTTCGCACTAATTACCAATGATTGTTGTGCCGCTCGTTGGAATTCCGTTACGACCTTATTTAATTTTATTATTTTCAACGCAAAGGAAAATAATAAGAGCAAAGGGATCGAATTAAATCCATTTGTGAAAATTGGACCACCGAAGAGAGGTGTTTACGAAGGAGTATTCGTTATCCACTCGAAATCCGAATCCGACTATACCACTGGCCCGCGCTTTGCTTGTAAAAAAGCAGAGGTAAAAAACGTAATTCGTAGCTCGAATTTTTTACTAAGACAACAGTGTAGGATACCGAACGTTGGATTCAGTTGCTTAGTTTTGTCTGCTTAAAAAAGCGAATTTTACTCCACCATAAACATCCCCTTACACCATCTACCAATGTTTTAGATTGCAAAATATGCAAGAAAGTAGAGTCAGACGAAGAGGATGAAGAAGGCGTTCGATCTTGGCGTTGCGAATTTTGCGCCGATTATGCACAATGTAACACGTGCCATACTAAACTTGAAACTTCAGTAGCGACTTTAGTAAAAAGCCCTTCTCACAAGCACCAACTTTTGAGGTTGGATGCAGCCTCCGGTTTTTGGGTTGAGAAAGGATACGACGGAAGATACGAGGTAATATATCATATAGTTATATATATACTCATTATTTTTTTGGTATATTAGTGTGATGCGTGCGGAGTTAAAAGTGACTCTGTCGTGTTTCACTGCGTCGAGTGCGGTGATTACGACGAATGCCCCACGTGTGCTTTAAAAGAAACTGATCTCGCGTGCAGTGTTTCAAAGAGCCCCTCGGACCTACAATTAGACACCGGTCACTTATCGCACGTGATCACTTCTAAAGGCCAGACGTACTCGCTCAATCCTGGTCCTGACACGCTTTGTCCTGAGCGTATGAGCATGAAGACGACAAAGCACTGGGACTTGACCGCGATCGAACAACAACCAGCCAGTCAAGCTTACGTTGAGGTAACGTTTGACGCAGTCGGCCTAGGTGTCGTGGGCGTTGGTGTTGGCAACCAAATATTCGTTCAAAATGAATTGTTGGGCTATCAACAGAACAGTTTCGGCGTGCTAAGCGACGGAAAGGTAATGTTCCACAGTAAATCCGCGGTGTATAGTCCGCGTGGCGCCTGCCTATTTAGCGAAGTGTCTAAAGGAGAAATCATTTCTTGGTCTATAAACTTGGTAACTAATTTCGTGTCTAACTCAGGCGAGTGTTAATTCAGAAAAACTGGCTAAAAATTTCTACGACATGAAGTTCGGTAAAGGAGACACTATTGGTGTCGGAATTTTGTTTGACAGCTTTAATCACCGAAAAGTTTACTATACCAAAAATGGTCGATATGGCGGTAAGTTCGAGGCGCAATACAAAATTAACAAGTTTCTAATATTCGTGGTAGGTTCTCATGAAGACTGTGTGCACAAAGGCATGGATTGTTTCCCAGGCGTGTCATTCTCAAAGAACTCCGGGGTGACATTTACTGTCAACTTTGCTGGTCCGTTTAAATTTGATCTAGCATTGTTGCCTAATTATCGAGGTACACAACGAGACCAAATCTCAACCTTGCCTAGAGAGATCATGGACAGCATTGCAGCGTACGCAACTTTATCAGTAGATCAAGTGTGGGAACTTCGCAAGGTAGATATCATTTCGAAATTTCGCCCGAATTAGGAATAATACAATAATTTTCAAGTTTAGTGTAACGCTCTTCATTTTTCTAATTATTTCGTGATGGAAAGGTTAGCAAGAAATTTGCAGAATCGTTCATCAGCAACCAAGTATGGAAACGATTGTACCTCAAAAAATACAAGTACCAGAACGCCGATTTAAAAATTAAATCGTGGTACAAATTCTACCGACGACGAGCTAATGAAGTAGACACCTACGACGAGCCTATTGGTATTTCAATATTATGTAAAAAGATGAATGCTTAATTTGACTCGATTTTTTATGACAGAGAATTGTGGATTCGAGTTTGAGTGCCCGTTGATGTGGGATAAATTAAAAGCAAATCCGGCTGATAACAACGAGCGATTTTGTGACAAGTGTCAAAAAACCGTTTACAGAGGTAATAACCATATTATAGTGACCCTCAAACGAAAAAAAAAACGAGTATTAATTCTTTGATCTGGCGTAGTTGTTGACGTGGATACACTACAAAAATACACAGAAATGGGCCGATGCACTGTGTTCGTAGATACTGACGATATCCAAGAGAAGGGTCGTGATTGGGGCCGTAAGATGGGAAAACGAGCTCGCCCTGCTGCATTCACATACACATCCCCCTGGGAAAAATAATCAAAATTTTTTTTGTTGTTTAGTAATGTAATAGATATAATTAAACACAGTATAGTAAAAGAGCTTTTTCATCATTTTTTTTTTTCAAGTTATGTACAATAATAGACTGCAGGTAATGAAGTTGTTATGATGTGAAGGAATTTAAAATATATTTAATATCAAGATTAAAATAATATATTTATTACGCCATTATGCAATGTAGAATAGAATGGGTAAAATCTATTTTATATTCGCGCTGCGTGAACGTAAATAAAATTCAGATTCCGCAAGCAGTTTTAATTATCACATCACCTCCATGTGGTTCTCTCGCTACTTCTACGCTAATTTCTCTATATGGTAAGGGGAAGCTAATTTTGATCCAGTTCTACGCAGATGCATCGCGACTTTGTGTACAAAAAAGGATCGAACTTTGGGCAGCAATAATGTGGCACTAATTCGCGACCAAATCTATTTTCTAATTGATACAAAGCAGCAGCATAGCGATTTGTATAAGGTACGTGTGTTTTAAAATGCACTCAAGAATGATCTTACATTACAAACTATAGATGGAACTTATTACACTAGCCTCTCTTCCAAAACTTACGCGGATTCAACTCGCTGCTAGGATTTGTGTTGATAAGGCGTGGCCTGACATTGGACAACTAGCCGATCCGAACAGCACGGATCCCATTACCCGTGATTGGCTAGTTAATCATCTACCTCCTGAACATAGTGTATATGATAAAGAGCCATCTGAGCTTTTAATTGAAGAATTAGCTCGTCGTAATGTAAAACTCGATAAGGTTATTTATGCCCTGGATCAAGTTGGAAGAAACGACGTGGCGAAATGGCTTCATGATAGAATAGAGAGAGGCTTTACTTCGAACTTAGGGCCACTCTTACCTGAAACAAAAAGAACTCTTATCAAAATTTCAGATAAAATCGACACCGTAAAAAACTTGATCCAATCAGCCCCACACGTAGTAGCAATTCACGGAAAGAAAGATATTGGCAAGTCATTATTGGTTGAGGTGCGTTTTAATCAAAATAATAATATTCTTTTTTTTTGTTTGAAATTAACAACATCCGAAGAAATTTGTACGAAGTGCTGGCTACGACTACGTTCTGTGGCTAGACTGCAAAGAGAAATCAATGAACGATAGCGTGATGAAGCTGGCGGAATTTCTCGATGTTCCTGCAATGCACGAGCAACTGGCTGTACGAACTGATCGGGACCTGATCCGCGAAAGGATTTCACGAACGAGCCGCGCTATCGTCGTGTTCGATAATTGCCACGGAATTGAATTCGTAGAGTCACTGTACCGCGAGTACATCCCACCGCAATATGAAGGCCACGTGCTTTTCGCGACATCTTTAAACCAGCACGTCTGGCCAAACTCCATCTTGGCCGCCCACTTTGAGTTGAATTATTCCGACGAGGACACCGTGGAGTACTTTTTGAACGAACTTTCGCTCGAAAAATCTCCGAGCAATATCAACGAGATCAAATCAATGGTAACGAAATTCCACAGTCACCCGCTGTTGAAATCGGTTGTTCCGCGATTCATGAAAATGTTCAACTTGACGCCAGAAGAATATAAACAAAAATATCTAAATGTGGAGCGCGAAGGCCTGACCTACGAGATGTCTCAATTCGTGAACATGATCGACAAGCTCGACTACAAACAAACATTGGTCTTACGCATGCTGTCATTGACGGGAGGTGTCAGCAAGAAAATGATCTCGGCGTCATTGTTTTACAACTCTAATCTGTTCGTGCCGGCCAGCAACAAATTCAAGCTCATTGATTTCCGAGAATTAATTTCTCCGGCGCTCAATTTGACGTTGTTAAAGTTGACACCAAACAATTTCTTGGAAATCGAACATGACCTCGTGGCAAACTATTTATTGGAGTCCATGACTGGCGAAGAATTCGAACGAGCGATAAGCGCGTGGCTCGACGTGCTGAACGCCAATTATCGCTACGACGAAAATAATTTGTTTATTTTGCACGATCTACTCGACTTTTGTGACCGTCAGTTACCCGCAGCAGTGCTGGCAGAGCTGCGCAGAGCAACGCTCGAAAACATTGGAATATTCGATAACAACGCGAATTCGATGGTCGTGCGACGATTGGCTGGACTGCTGGCATCGGAAGGTGACGTGAACGGACATATTTTGAAGACAATTCACGAGTTTCCGAGTCACCAATCGGTGCACAAAGAATGCTCCAACTTGCTCGGGACAACTAATTTTTTCACCCTTGTGGCGCTGTTCTACGACGGTTTAGCGTGCTTGGAAAAGAGCGATTTTCAAGAAGCGCTTGACATTTTTGAGCGGTTGTCAAACACGACACTCCCAGTATTCTCCGCGGACTATAACGACGTCATCAAATATTATTATGGTATTGCGCAGATGAAGTGCGGAATATACGATGACGCGCGGAAAAAAATCGAACCCGCAACGTCCTCGGTTTACGTCCGAACATATCTTAAGCCCTACTATTGCCTCGGTGGCATCGCCTTGCTGGAAGGAAATTTCAATGAAGCCGGTGAGTACCTGCACAAAGAGCTCATGGAGATGTTGAAATTTAACTCGTTGCGCGGACACAACGACAAAGACCTCGCAGCATTGCTGCTGTACGACATTAAAGGACCTGGAGCTAATCGCCCGCGGCTATTGTATCCCTCGCGAAAATCACCCGAGGCAACCATAGACAAACTCCAAAAAGCATTCAAATCGAGGGTTGAAGAAGTCGAACCGTACCACCTCACGGTGAATAACGAGGAGTTTGACGTTTTTGAGCTTCGTTCAGATGGCCGAGCGATCAAACATAACTCCACCGGTCATTACATTGTTGCAGCTAAAGTGGATCACAGATTCACAATTGCGACATTCAATCAGCTAGCCCCTCAGCACGTGTCAGCTTAATAGATTAATGCAAGATAGAGATATAGGGATAATGATAAATTTATTCGTAAAGATGAAAGTGTACTGTTCAAGTAATTCAGATCATAGATCCGTTTAAAAAAGTTTTTTATTTCCAATAAAATCAACAATTATTCATCACATTGGTATTACTAGCATTTTCATTGACAACGCGCTTGATGTTACCTTTGACGCGGTAATAATCGCCGTTCTCAGCCTTGACAAGTTCATCGACCACAAACTCGGCGCCCTCTTCGCGCAACTCGTTCGGGAATTGCACGTCCCAATTGACATTGAACGTTTGATTGAATTGTTGCACGTACTTGGATGCCACACGAACTTTGAGCTTGGTGCCGTTGTGTTCAATCGCGTCGTCAACTATGAGACCCCAACGACCTTGTTTTATAATCCACGTGATCTTGTGGCCGTCGCGTGCCATTTGCGCGTACTTGCTCGTCTTGGTCTTGTTTTGTTCGATGAATATCAACGTGGCATCCCAACGAACAAAGCGGCAGTTCGCGTTGCCGACATTGACGGGCCAATCAACGCCCTGAATAGTCACGTGATCTGCTGTACTGTGAATAGCGTTGTGAATGGTCATCGCCTCGGCATCGGACAGTGCACGGGAGCATTCAACGACAATGGATCCGGCAGGCAAGGGAGCGTTGATTGTATCTACCAGGTTTGTTGGCACGATCGTTTTGGCGCTCTGGTGTGGCAGTGCAATGTTGCGAGCCTCGGAGATGTTAAAGTTTCCTGCGAGCGCCTTTTTGACAGATTCTTTTGACACGTCACCACAAATCAATTGCCCGTTCGTTGTCACAACGAAGATTCGCGAACCACGTGCTGCCACTGAGAGCGCTGAGCCTCCCCCGAGAGAGAACGACCACTTCTGCGTGCCGGTAACGGAGTCGTAGGCAGTCAACGAGCCGTCAGTGCCAGCTGCGATAATCAGAAGGCCGTCCTCGTTGTCTTGATCTGGGGCCAATGCTGTGGCAGTAATTGAAGCCTGGCCAGCAAGAGTTCGCATGATGATCTTTCCTTCCTTATTGAGGGATTGCACGAGCGGACCAGTGGCAGCGAACAAGAACTCGCGGCTCTGTGAGCCGGACATGACAGGGCCTTCTGGCATCTTGACTTGCCAGCGCTTATCGCCCGATCGGAGCGAATAGGCGTCGATACCTTGCGAATGTCCGTGGTACACAGCACTCGCATCCGCGCGCACCATCCACCCAGCGTTGCCTGCAGATTTTTGCGACCACATCTTTTCACCTTCAATGTTGCACACGGTGACGGAGCCGCGGTTGTCACTCACAGCCAGCAGACCATCGCTGACGTCCATCCAAAGCACCTTGGCGTTGAGTACTTGTGCCACGAGTTTGAACGCCTCTTCGATGCCTTTAGAAGAGTTTACGGGGATGTAAAGTCCGCGCTCTGTAACTTCGCAGAGCTGCTTCAGAAGATCGCGTGGCTGGTTCATAACATCGATGATCACGATATTGCAAGGTGCAGTTGCGGCCTTGGCACGCAACGTGGACAATAAGTATGCAGGGCTAGTGGCAGATCGGTTGTCGTGGCCGTCGGTCAAACAAATGACCCAACGGTCAACCGATTCTTGGGTTTCGTTCACGGTGAGTATGTTAACGGATTTTTGGATAGCATCCCATAATGCTGTTGCGCCACCAGCACTGGCAGTGTCGAATCCGGCCATGATCTCCTTGGCATTCTCTGATTTTATCATGTTGCGGAACATGATGGAAGCAATACCATGGAAGGTAACGAAAGATGCAACGTCGTGGTCTTGCATATGATGATTGAAGATCATTTTCATATTTTCCAACGCGGAAGAGAATTTTCCGTTTGCTGAAGTAAGATCCCGTTAGCATTACTTTAACACCCCGAAAGTACTTACAATCCATAGAACCAGATGTATCCAAAGCAAATACAACGTGCTTTTTCTTTGTTTGACGAATTGTGGTTAATTTTTGCCTTGCTCCTTTCTCGTTGTTAGATGTTGCTTCGTGGTCGTGCAACAAGTCGTCAATATTCGCCATGACTTCGTGTTCATCGAATTGTCCATCATCAGGTATCTCGTAGGCGATTCTAGGCTGATCTTTGTCGGTCACGTCGTAAACAACTCCGTTATCGCATCCAGCGTAAAGCCACTGATAATCGCGAACGATGGATTTAACACCGTAAGGCAATTTCAAATGATTTTTAAAGTCGCCTTCGTGCGAGAACTGACAAATGTTGCCTTGATTGTCGCCGCAGAAAACATTTGAGTCATCCACGTACAAACCGAAAGCAGGAGCAGGTGTAGAGAAGCGCCAAGATATTGGCAAGCATTTAATATCTGCATTAAAATAGAATGTTAATTCGAATAAGTAAATTAAAGCCTATTTTCTACTTACTTGACAAAGTATTTCCAGGATTTGTTGCTACGTTGGGGGAAAAAAGGAAGCCCGCGTTATTCTTTGTTACAGGAACCGTATTAGTGACGTTTGCCAAGGGTTTTGCTACGGCAGGCTTGGGTATAACATTTCGGATTTTCTTGGGCTTCGATCTAGGTTCAGGAGCTGAAGCAGGCCGAGCTTTTACGTTAGTGTTGTTTAATGCTTGTCTTCTTTGATTAACAATCTTTTGACGAGCAGCTGCGAGGGTAGAGCGAGTTTTAAGAGCGGATTTACGTCCAGATATATTGGCAGCGTGTTGAGCAGCTTCAAAAATCACCACTCTCTTAATTTTGCGCTTGGCGATATTATTTGTCGATTTTCCATTTGTTTGAGCAAGGAAAGCCAATCCTTCTTGAATACAAATGGATCGAGAGTTGTCTCTATTGAATGCGGGGCGTTTGTTAGCGTTTGACATTTTAGTTTGTTGCTTGGTTGAGGTTTTTTTTTAATTTGTGGAAAGAATTCAAAGCGCTATTTATGTCTGGTGCATTTTTTTTTTTTCTTGGAAGTAGATGTAGGTTTTAACAACCAAAATATCGGTGCTTGTCGGTTCTTTTAACGACATTCCTTGGAAAATTTTTTCTTCTTTTGCTTTTGTCATAAATTGTCTTGGGTAAGACGAGTGTAGCAATGCTAAATCTGCGTAATTTATCCAAAAAAAAATTACCTCCTTTGTTAGAGTACTTTTGTAATTAATTTTGCCTTATTATTACAGTTGTAAAAAATTTTATGTCAAGTACTTTGTCTACAAAATAATATGTTGTGTTGCCTTTGTAACTTTCGTTTCCAGATTTACTGGTTAATCATCTTGATCACTTTTATAGCAGCTTGTTGGAGTTTTCAGTTTTTGCAACGATAATCAAACGTTTAATTAATTTGATGCATCTAATACTAACAATAGAGATGTTTGTGATTTTTTCTTTTCTGCGGATCCGTTTTCTTTTTGCGCTTGTTTCTGTTTCTTTTCGGGCGAAAAGAACGAAGTTATTTTCTTACTGTTATTTGCCTTGGTATTCTCCTTTGTCTTTGTGGTCTTCTCTTTCGGCTTGGAAGCTTTTTTGGATTTCTTATCAGATCCGTTGCTTTCTTGTTTCTGTTCTTTTTTCTCCTTCGTGACGTCTTGTTTCCTCTTATTTTCTTTATTACCTTCATTCTTTACTTTATCTTTTTCCTCTTTCTTTTCTTTGGGCTTGGCTTCTTTTTTCGACTTAGATTCACCACCAGTCGTATCGACTGCAGTAACTTTCTGTCTTTTCTTTGGCTTATTTTCCTCCTTCTCGGCTTGCACTACTTGATCAATCTTTCGCTTCTTATTAATAACCACAACGACTTCCATAGCAGATTCGAACCCCGTTGCTTTTTCTTCGCTCAAGACTTTGACGACTTTAGCCAATCGAGTTGTTAATATTGAAGATGCAGGCACATCAAATTTAACTAATTGTTTGACTTCCTCGCGCTTAATGTATTCTCCGTAAGGTGGCATGTCCACTCGCAGGTTCGGCGAAGCAACTTTGCGCAACTCTTCCGATTTAATATGCATGCTGTGCTTCTCGGAAAGGGTCGCTTCAATCTTTTTGCTCAAATATTCTTTATCAATGTTATTGAGCTCTTCCTAATGTTGGTACAAAAAATTAATATAAATTTTAGAAATTTCTACAAAAATAAAAAAATTAATTTATCTTACCTGAAGCGAGTTGTAACGTGAGAAACCAGATGCACGAGTATGTTGCAACAAAAGCTTATCTTGTTCAACACCCCACCAAAAAGTTGGTGCAGATCCAGCGACAACAAACTTATTCAAATTCTCCAAATTATTTCCATATTTGTCAAATATCTTCTGCAATTTCAACATGGAATTAAATCTTCTGTTCCATGTCTTGAATTGCTTCGTCTGCTCGTCAAAGTCACGAGACATAACTCTATTTTCAATCACTGAAAATTCTCCTACATTATCTCCGTCGAAATTAATCGAATAAGATCCAATATAACCAGGAGAGTACATAGTAACGCTCTTCACATTCGGATCCGTCAAACTTCGCAACCGAACTTGTCGAATTTCCTGGTCGTAATCGCAGGGCAGTCTATTAATAGCAATAACATTGACCGTAGGTTTTTCGATGGCTCGCCATTCAATTTCAAATGTAATTCGTTGACCAGGATTAAGTCTCTTGCCGACTGTACACTTGCTGACGGTTGCCTTATATGGAATTGCTTCGGTCTTTGTATCACTTTCTACGAGCTTAGTTTGGTAATCCAAGTAGTTCAATAAGAAAGGATGATCGTCTTCGTCCGTACTTCGTTTCTTCGATGATTTTTTGGGTGGGGCTGCTTTGCTATCAATTTTCTCGCCCTTTTCATCCTTTGCCTCTTTATCTTCAACGCGCTCACGTTCGCAGTTGGCCAATTGATCGGGCGAACAAACATAACTGGCCACATGCTCGGAGTAACTTTGAATGTCTTCCAACGAGAAGTTCTTGTTGAGTTCTTTGGACTGATTGATAATGCTTTCCCATTCACCAAAAGGATACAACAGCAGTGCCTTTCGCAGTTCTTGAAAGCTTTTCTTCGTCCACTCTGTACCGGAAGGCTTCGGTGCCGACTTTGTTTTCTTCTCGCCGTCACCTTCATCAACGTCCATGGCATCGACGCCGGATTTTCCGTCTTTCTTACGAGCACGTTTGCCTTCGAGGTCATCGCGCAACATTATAATGCGTGTGATTTGGGCATCATCGAAAACCCCTGAAATTTCAGATTTAATGAGCAAATCTGCGACTTCAGTGGCTGGATTTTGGCTGGAGAATTGCGAACGATGTCGCGCTGCTTCTTTGACGGACTTGATCAAGCTTTCAATGTCGTTCAAAAACGCGTCCTTGCTCTCCGTGCTCGTCAACTCTCCATTCTTCAATTTCTTCAACAAAGATGCCGCATCTTTGAACTCTGGTAGAATTTTTTCCCAGAAATCTGCAAGTTGAATTTTCATATTAGTAAGTAAAACAAAAAAAACAAAAAAAAACTACAAAGTTTTGTGCTTACCCTGAGCGTCCATATCAACATCCATATCCTTGTTTGAAGCAACAAAAGAGGCTTTTGAGAAAGAAGCAAATAACTCGCCCTGATTGGACGCGCCACCGTTCTCGTCGACTGTGACGGTCTTAGAGCGGCTCAAAATAGAATCAATGTCTTCGTTAATCATCTCGTCTTGGAGTTTTTTCTCGCTCTCAGCATCTGCTTTGAACAAATCATAGGCACCGACTTTCAACAATCGCTCAATATCTTTGGCGTCCAGTAACGCATCCGGTTTCGAGTCATTTTTGCCGCCAAATTCTGAGTTGCCAAGTACGGCACGATTAAGGCCCAATTTGCGAGATGCGACTTGGAACATTTGTGACTCGTACGTGTTGCGCGTAACTAATCTGAACACTTTGACTTTGTTTTTTTGTCCGATACGATGGCTGCGCGCTTGAGCTTGCAAATCACTGTGTGGATTCCAATCGGAGTCGAATAATACGACCGTATCGGCCACCGTCAAATCAATACCCAACGAGCACGCCTTTGTGGACAATAGCATCACAAATCTAGCCATAACCCATATTAACTCTATGATTACCAATAGAAATTTCAACGATAAAACTTGCCTGTCAGGAACGGTTTTGAAGCGCGTAAGACTTTGCGCGCGGCTTTGGCGGTCCATTGACCCGTCGATTCGTTCAAATTTGAATGATCTGTAGTTCATATAATCTTCCAAAAGGTCTAACATGCGCACCATTTGACTGAAGATGAGAACTTTGTGACCTTCAGCGAGCAACTTGGGTAACAATTTGTCCAAAAACACGAGCTTGGCCGATGACTTCACCAACCATTCTTTGTGTTCTTTTTCGGATTTGACATTGCGAGTAATAGTTTCTTGTATGAATGGTTAGGAAACGTTGCGAAATATAAGAAATGAAATTGCAGTACGAGAGCGATTGTTTCAAATCCATAGATCGAACCCATAATATAGTTAAAGTTACTTATTAAAGTTTCGCCTAAGTTGAAAAACCCACATCCGATCCGAAATTATTTCGCAGCAGGTAGATCTTTGATTTGCCGCGTATTCGCACTCTCGCCATTTATAGTACATATCCACATACCTTCAGCCGCAGCCACTAAGTACGGATGATTGCAAACTTTACGAAGTTCCATCATTATATTCGATAGACTAGGCACATTAGATTTGCTCGACGCACCCATCGACAAGAACGTTCTGTTTTTCTCGAGCACAGCGCGATAAAATGTCTTTTGAGTGTACGTCAACTCGACATCGACAATTGTCTCTTCTTTGCTCGGAATAGATTTCTCAACGTCATTCTTCATGCGGCGCAGCAAATAAGGCGAGAGTTCGTTTTGAAGCTTTTGAACTTGTTTGCTCGTCTGCAGAGCACCATATTTCTTGGAAAAATCTTGGAACGAGCTAACAACTTAATTGTAAGCAACGGATCCGAGGCACCAATCACACTACTTACGCAAATTCTTCGGGGTCAATAAAGTTTAGCATGGTCCATAACTCATCAATATTATTTTGTAAAGGCGTGCCAGTCAATAACAATCGATGTTCGCTGCGAAAATTTTGCAACATTTCAAACAACCGAGACTGCTTGTTCTATATTTAAATGAGCATTAATTGTATGTTGTAAATAATGATATAAACATACCTTCAATCTGTGAGCCTCATCGATAACCAAGTACTTCCAGAAAGGTTTGCTTAGTAATTCAACATCTTGCAACAAAACTTCGAAAGTCGTTAAAAGAACTTCGAACTTATAGACGTTGTTTGTCTTTGCCATAGTCTTGGTAATGCCCTCAAAATAGAACTCGTTGTCACGAATCAAATCTCGCGAAGTTTGAGTTCCGTGCCATACAATCGCATTAAACGAAGTCAAAGAATTAACGTGATGCAACCAATGATCAATCGTAGCCAACGGGCAAATAACTGTATAAAATAGAATTATTCCCTTGCCCTGTAATTCATATCCTATTTTGCTTACTTAAGAAAGGCCCGCGCATCTTTTTCGTTACACGAAGCCACCACAAAATACTCAAAGCCTGCACTGTCTTGCCGAGACCCATTTCATCAGCTAATATACCACTACGACCACAACACCAGTTCCTTAATAAAGCTAAGTCAGAACCTCTTTAAATTTTTAAATTTTTTTTTTTTTTTGCTTTACCAAACGAGCCAACGCAACCCTTCTAGTTGATATTCTCGTAAAGTAATATCATTTTCGAACTTGGTTTGCTCCATATCATTTTTAAAGTCCTTCGTATTTCTTCGTACTGCTCCTTTCTTAGAATTTTGTTGCAACTCTTTTGTTGGCAACTTAATTCGTTTCTCAAATTCCTCAACACTACACGATATTAAATATTGGTACGTATAATTATAAAGTACTTACAGTTCAGGGTATTCGCGTTGGACCATTTCAGCGTCCTCCCATGTGGCTTCGTCGTACTGAAGACCTTTGAACTTCACCAAGTAATGCTTCTTCTTCGAATTGTTCGCCTCTTGTGAGTTATCAGATAGAAGCTCCAGAACCTGTCCTGATTTATCCTCACTATCACTTTCAGCTTGAGCGGATCCTTTCTTATTTTTCTTGCTGTTATTTTCAGAGTGCCCAGACTTATCATCGTCATCAAGTTGCATTTCATCTTCTTGTTTGTCTTTCTCGTCAGAGCCTTCTTCATCAAAATAATCGACAGCAATAATTCGCTCGATGATGGCAAAGTTTGCATCAAAGTAATCTTCTGCAAAAAAAAATATTAATTGCTATTCATTTTATAGACTCGAATTACCGTCGTCATCAAGCTCTCCATTTTCTTCCAATTGTTTTCTCTTGGCTAAGTAGCGTTTAATTCGTTGTTTCCCAGCGGGATATTCTTCGACTTCAGCGGTTGTAAGCCACTTGACGTGCAAATACGATTCTCCTTGGAATTTAACCAAGAATTGATCGTCGGCCGGTTTACCGTCCTACCAGAGAACGTCAGATCTTTTCGATATTTACCTTAAAAAGGAAAAAAATGTAAGCGAACCTTGCTTGGCTTGTAACCAAGAATGGCATCTATTTTAACAGTCTCCTCTTCGGATTCTTCTTCTTCGCCCTCTCCGTTTTGACCGGATGCTTCTTCTGGCTCGTCCGACTGCGAATTCCGATTATTTTTGATAATCATAAGTTTAACCCGTTTACCTCTATGGAATCCATCCCATCGCTTTCATCTTCTTCACTTTCGGGAATATATCTCACAGATTTTTTCGTGGCCCGTTTTGCGCCATCTGATCGACTTGCAGTTTTCTTTGCTGCAGGTTCCTCATAAGAATCCTCGTCGCTATAATACGAATCATATTCATTTGGGTCGTTATTTTCTTTGTTTCCTCCATTTTTCTTCTTGGCGTTTGTATTACTAAAAAAATAATAATAAAAAAAAGGGGTCAGATGCCGTTCGGAGAAAATTTTAAAAGTGCATATTAAATACTTGGAGTATTTTTTGGGTTCTTCTGCAACTTCAAATTGCTTCACAGGTTTTCGTGTGCGAGATCCTAGTAAAACTCCTTCTCCAAAAAAATGGCTAAGGGATCTTGACATGTTGTTGATTACAAAAATAAATTACACACAATCAACTTAATGGTTGTGGTGAAGATTGTCGCGCAGGTAAAAACTGAAGTCCGTTGCAACTTTGAAACAGGCGCAATTTGCGCGGGGTTTTTTTTTTTTTTTTTTTTTTTTT